>Ga0194052_1000042_pt1 | contig 93415 bp, 71 predicted proteins | sample SepL226m_MetaG_FD_160117 | JGI IMG/M metagenome (GOLD analysis project Ga0194052, IMG submission 160117) | Anoxic zone freshwater microbial communities from boreal shield lake in IISD Experimental Lakes Area, Ontario, Canada - Sep2016-L227-6m | ecosystem: Environmental > Aquatic > Freshwater >...
GCAAGTGCAGCAATTTCGTCTCTGAACTCTTCATCGGGAAACGTAGCAAACGTTTCAAATCTTTTTAACAAAACCACTGGCTTAGTCGCCTTAGTTGCAGGTATCCTAGCTTTCATCTATTTGGTCTACTCAGGTATTCTTTACCTCTCAGCTGCAGGTAATCCTGACTCAGCAAAGAAGGGTCAACAGGGCATCATCAACGCTATTATCGGTATCATCATCATCGTCGCAGCATGGGCAATTATCAACGCAGTATCTGGCTCGACATCACAGACAGTCTAAAACTATTTAATTTCAAAGAACTATGATTTAATAAAAGACAGGTGAAAGCCTGTCTTTTATTAATCTCCACACAATGTTTTATCTAATAATAATTATAGTTGCCCTTCTCTGGCTGAAAATTTATCCTTCGCTTGACCCTGATTTTGGTTGGCACATCGCTCTTGGTAAAGAGATGGTGCAAACCAAAGATCTCGTACACAATTTTGTTGGATATAATTATTTTGAAAAACTTTTTACCATTGACCACCAATGGCTATCCGATATCCTTCTCTACCTCACCTATCACTATATCGGCTACTGGTTTTTGGCATTACTTTTCTTTGCAATTTCTGTTGCAATTTTTTGGATACTCTACAAAAGCATATTGAAAGATAGAACTGATAAAGACATTGCGGGCCTTTTTGTGATACTAGCCATCCTCTCTGCCAGCTTGGTCTACTATGGCGTCAGGTTACAGTATTTGCTTTTACTTGCCGTCGTCCTGTTGCCATACATTTACAAGACTATCAAGTCTTTCAACCTGAGATTGCTGCTGTATTTTGTTATCTTTGCGCTCGGCTCAAACTTACACGGCGGCTTCCTGATACTCGCACCGATTCCGATGCTACTTGAGCTAAGCCATATGAACTTTGATAAACCAAACCGGAAGAATAGTTTAAAAAACATATTATTTCTGGGGGCTGCACTCCTTCTGGCATTTTCCACAAATCCATATGGTCTTGAATATTGGAAATTTATACTCGGCTATTGGACAAGTCCTTACTATAAATCTCACATTTCTGAGTGGCTGCCGATCTACAGCTTCCCGATCCGATGGACACAAGTTCTTCTTCCCTTGTCACTTTCGATCTTCTTCCTGACTATTGAAAAGTACTGGAAAAAAGTAAATAAATTCGAGCTCGTACTCCTTCTCATATACTTGTATTTAGGCCTCACTTCTCTGAGAGCATTTCCTATATTCATTTTACTCGCTATGCCTTATGTCGCGAAAGCTTATGAAGAAATATTCCGAAGATATTGGGGAAACTTCCGAACGATTAAGTATGCTATGTATATATCCGCGACACTGCTCGCCGCACTTTTTGCTTCGGGCATATCCTTCACTAGATTTAGTTCAAATATTTTTGATATGGATGGGAGCTACCCAAAAACTGCACTGAACTTTTTATCTGAAAATCAGCCGAAAAGTGGCAATATCCTAAATGATTACGGCTGGGGCGGCTACCAAGTCTGGACCCATCCCGAGATGAAAGTATTTATCGATGGGCGCAATCCAATACCTTTTGTTGACGGAAAGAAATCTATGCTAGAAGTCTACAATACGTTTTTTAACGGCTCTGATTCAGAAATCAGCGACTACTTGGCTAAATACGACATTTCTGTAGTTATGATGAAAAAGCCACAAGCATTTAAGTTTAACAAGCTTGAGCGCTCGATATATGTCGATATCGGACAGCTTAACGAGACTGATCTGAACTCAGAACCAAAGATTATCAGCTATTTGAATTCCAACAGAGCTTGGGCCAAGGTATATTCCGATAATATGGCATATATCTGGAAGAAAGCTGAATAAATGAAGCCAATAAGAGATCTCAAAAAATCAAAGCTCAAGAATGTTTTATTCGTCATGGCATATATTATGTGCTTTGCCTTGATTTGCTTTATTAGCTTCCATCGCGTCGACTTCTTTCGGGAAAATATTGAAACTTTTGATACAGCTAGAGGCTATCTTTTGGTTTTATCTTTTACTATTATTTCTGCTATTTATTACTTTTATTTCAAATCAGCATCGGAAATAAATGAAAAAATACTATTCACTCTAGCAATTCTTATAGGACTTGCCTGCTTCGTTTCTCCGCCCTTTTCTTCGGTAGACCTGCCATCTTATCTACTTGCTGCCAAAAATCTTTATGTAGGCCACCTGAGCCCTTACACAAGTAGTTTTGTAGCCAACAAGGACACGGTTTGGCTAAATCAGATTGGCCACATCTGGTGGCTAGATTACCCGACCCCATATGGCCCTTTATTCACTCTAATTTCAGGGATACCTCTTATTTTTACAGACAATTTATTAGTTGCACTATACATCTTTAAACTGCTTGCATTGATTTCCTATATTACCGTCGTTTATTTAATATACAAGCGATTACCAGCTGACCAGAGCACAGCAAAAAGACTAGCTTTATTGTTTGTGCTTAATCCTGCGATTTTAGTACACATAGTACTTGAAGGCCACAACGATATATTCGTCATTTTGCTATTTCTGATTGCTTATCTTTTGTTTCTCCAAAAGAAGAACCTTGCCGGCATATTTGGCTTAATAGGTTCAGCCTTGATCAAGTTCAATACTTTAGCATTGCTGCCAGTCTTTTGGTTTGAAAAAGAAAGGTTGTCAGTAAAGAAAATTGTATTATCGGTCTCAGTAGCAGCTGGGTTTCTTCTGATGTTCATTTTTTGCTTTGGAATATTCAGAGATCAATCATTTTTGAAACTTCCCAAAATTATTTCCGAGGGCTGTCTCTATCGTTGTGACCCTTATCACACTCTTATTCACTTTATTCCAAGCAAGTTGCAGTCATCTATCGGCTATCTCATCTCAATCGCTCTTTATGGGATTGTTTGCTATCGGTATTTATTTAACCAATTCAGTTTTCTCAAGTTTTCTTTTTGGGCGTCGTTTATCTTTATTTACATCTTAGCCTCATGGAACGCGCCATGGTACGCGACACTGCTGATTACGATTGGTATTTTAATAAATGAGACCAAATACTTCTATTTAGTCTGCCTGCTTACAGCCTACTCATTACTGCATATATATCTGCCTTTTTAGTGAAACATTCCGAAACATAAATTGACAATTTTATACTATCGGTCTATAATTATATATAAATTAATATAATTATATTATGATAAATACAGAACAACTACAAAATTTATTGACGCCTGTCACTGAGAACACTCCGCCTTTGGAGAAGCTAATCTCAAATGCCGCAAACGTTTATTTGATGATCGCGGGAATGCTAGCATTCTTATATTTAGTCTACTCTGGGATTCTCTATATCACCTCTGCTGGCGACACCGAAAAAGCGAAGAAAGCTCAGACTGGCTTCATTAACGTAATTATAGGTGTAGTCGTGATCTCTCTGTCGTATGTAATCGTCCGAACTGTAGGAACTTTTGCAGTTCAAATTATAAAATAAAAATTTTAACTTTTAGTCACTCTCCAGACCTCTTCAACTGTCGTCTGTCCAAGCAAGACTTTCATCATACCGTCTTGCTCCATCGTAATCATGCCATAGTCGGCGGCGATTTTTTCAAACTCTGAGATTGTCGCTTTTTTCGCGATCATGCTTTCGATGTGTTCATCTGGCGTGATCATCTCGACGATGACTTGGCGACCAGAGAAGCCTGTGTGACTGCATTTATCGCACCCTTTCGCCTCAACCAGGGTCATATCGTTTGAATCAATTTTATCAATAATTTCCTTCGGCATTCTAGATTTTGCTGACGCAACGATGTCCAGAATTGATTGCCATACTTCAGGCGAAGCTGTATAAGTTTGCTTACAAAAAGGACAAACTTTTCTAACTAGGCGCTGCGCCATGATCAGATTTATGGAGCCAGAAAGTAGAAAAGGCTGAACACCGATCTCAAGAAAGCGGGCAAAAACTGCGGGCGCAGAGTTGGCGTGAATAGTTGAGAGAAGTAGGTGACCAGTCAGAGCCGCTTGCACAGCGATTTCAGCTGTTTCCCCATCACGTATCTCACCAACCATCAAAACATCAGGGTCTTGGCGTAGAGAGGCTCTGAGGCCGTCAGCAAATTCATAGCCCGCCCCCGGTTTTATCTGACTTTGCTCGATTCCCTCAATCTTATATTCTACTGGATCTTCAAGAGTAATGATCTTTATCCCAGGTTTTTTTAGCTCGATTAAAATTGAATACAGTGTTGATGATTTACCACTGCCAGTCGGACCAGAGGTTAAGACCATCCCATGAGGTTTTGAAATTTCTTCTTTGATCACGGCCAGCGCTTCTGGACGGAAACCAAGATCGTCTAGCTTCAGAATTGTTTTCTCCTGCCCGAGTAGACGCAGAACAAGTGATTCTCCGTAGGCAGAGGGCATGATAGACACACGAAAATTGATCTCTTCATCTCCAGGCAGCATAAATGAGAAACGACCATCTTGTGGCTGATCATTCATATCCATTCGTAGCTTCGACATAAACTTAATACGAGAAATAATTTGTTTGTACTGAAGCAGTGGCAGCCTCACTATGTCTTGTAGCACGCCGTCAATACGATAGCGCGTCAAAAATTCATCTTCGCTTGGCTCGAGATGGATATCAGAGGAATTTAGCTTGGCGGCGCCGATCAAGAGCGTATCGAGAAGCTTTGTCGTTGACGCTCTCTTAGCAAGCTCGGCTGCGCCTTTAATATCTTTAATGTCGTAGTTAGTCTCCTCGGTAACCTCTTTTTGGCGAGTAATAGCCTTCGTCATCTCTTCGGCGGCATATTTGTCGTAGAAAGTAAGACTATATTGGAAGCTTGATTCAGACATGAGGAATTGAGTGGGTTTAAGCCCGATGACTTTTCCAATTCCCTCAAGGTAGGTATCAATTTCGGGATTAGGTGAAACGACACCAACACGGAGCTGATTACCGATCTTAAGGTAAGGGATAATCTTAAACTTAGTGGCTTCATCCACAGGAATTATCTCCAGAATCTCTTTTGTGAGAGGGTAACCAATTAGGTTTATATAGCCAATATTGTACTGTTTGGCTCTCTCTGAGGCATGAACTTCCTCTTGCTCTCGCGAAATATTTTTTAACAAATTATCAATATCTACCATTTCCACTCCTTTTTATATTATTACAGCTTTATTATATTTTAGATGCGACTCGTTGTCTAATTAATAAATTTTTGATATCATGTTTGTGCTGAGGAAGGTTGGCAGAGTGGTTTATAGCGCTGGTCTCGAACACCAGTTGGGTAGCAATATCCTCAGAGGTTCAAATCCTCTACCTTCCGCCATTTAAAAAAACGACATTTAATTGTCGTTTTTTTAAACACTATTTTTGTATAGATTATCTCGACTTTACCATTTATTTGAGCTTGATTTCTTCGTTCGGACAGTGACATTGACGCCAGCTTTTTTCTCTTGGTTGTCGAGTCGCTTCGCCATGACCTGCTCCATCATTGTCTTTTTTGTCGTAGCAGCTGGCTTCTCTTCTACCTTCTCGACGCTTTTTACCTGAATTGCTTTTGTCGTTTTTGTTGGCTCGATAACAAGTGGTTTGCCAGAGAGCTTTTGTTGTTTGATCTTATTGTTCACATAGTACTGTTGCCCAAGGCTAAACAGTGTCGTGACGATCCAGTAAATAACAAGAGCAGCTGGCATTGTTCGGCCGAAGAACACTGTAATCAAAGGAGCGAAATAAACCATCTGTTTGCTCATCATAGCCATCGGATCTGGCTCTGCGTCGCCAGCAACTTTCTTCGGTTGTTTTGGCATCGTCATCATCGAGAGACCCATCTGAAGAGCACCTGCTATGATCGGAAGAATCCATGGATTTGGTTTGGTAATATCCATACCGAAGAACATAGTGTTTACCACATCAGCGTGCTTAGTAAAGCTATAGAGATCGACAAAGCCACCAGTGTGTAAGCCACTTTTGAAAACACTAAATAAGACGATCAAAATCGGAAGCTGAATAAGCGTAGGAAGACAGGATCCAAAGGGTGAATGACCTTCCTGCTTGTAGAGCTCCATAATTGCTTTGTTCTGTTCAACAGAGTCTTTGATTTCAGCTTTGATCTTATTTACCTTCGGCTGCAGCTCCATATTTTTCACCTGAAAATATGCTGTTTTAATTGATGAGGGCAACAAGGCTAAGCGAATTAGAATTGTTAGGAGAATGATAGCCCAAGCGACAGAGTGCCCAGGAATCAACCAAGCGATGAAAATCAAAAGGTTATAGAGAGGTTGATATAAGATTACATGAAAAGCTTGTTTCATAATGCCTTGCAGTTATAAATAAAAATTAAATAAGTTAAACTGGATCATTTCCGCCGTTACTCCAAGGATTACAGCGTAAAATGCGCCAAATCCCCTTCGCGCCACCGATTAACACGCCATGTTTCAGAACGCTTTGCTTGCAGTATTCTGAACAAGACGGCTGATATTTGCAATAACCACCAGGATATAAACCCTTAACAAATCCGTGATCAGGCGACAACGTTTTTTGATATAAAACGATGATATTGATTACAAATTTTTTAAGCATTTATCACTTGCAGCTTTTGAAGCCCTGCGACAATCTCTTTTTTTATCAAGTCAAAGTCATAAGGGTAAGCGTAATTATGTTTCACTATCAAGACTATATCATAACCAGATTTGATCTCCGATAGCAACTCGTCGACAGCACCTCGAAGTTTTCTTTTGAGATTGTTTCTTCTTGTCGCTCTTTTATCAATCTTGTTTGATACAACAAAACCAAACCTTGTGACTGATTTACCAGCATTATCGAGGTTATTTTTTTTGAGTCGAAGAATTAAGTTTCCAACATAGACAGGCCGAGAATCTTTGTAGATTCTCTGGTACTCGCTGTTTTGCTGGATCCTATGAGATTTGTTTAGCATTCTAAATTATAGAATTGATTATTTAGAACTGTCTTTAGTATTATACCAAAAAAATGAGCCTGCGCTCATTTTTGTCTTCATTAAACAGCTAGGAGCTTGCGTCCCTTGGTTCGGCGTCTTCGTAAAACGTTACGGCCGTTCAATGTCGACATTCGTTCCATAAAACCGTGAACTCTTTGTCGTCTTCGTTTGTTTGGTTGGTAAGTCATTTTCATACAAGAGGGATCTTAACATTTTTTTTCGATTAAATCAAGGGTGTAAGTCGCGGCACATATTTAGTTCTCGGGACTAAGAAAGTTCGAGTAATGTCTCCCCTGCTTTGCACTAATTAATAAAATAATCACTTCCACTGTTCGTAAAATATGCTTCGATTTACGTTGTATTGCATACCCTGTGGATAACTTGTTATATTTTGCTTGGGTTAATAATAACAGTCAGGTGGCACGATGGATCTAATCGAAGTATGGAAAATAGTTCTTGGTGAACTACAAGTTAGTTTGTCTCGGGCAAACTTTGAAACATGGTTTCGAAACACTTTTATCTATGAGTACAAAAAGGGTGTTTTTACGATCGGAGTACCGACTTTTTTTGTTGAAGATTGGCTGAAGAAAAAGTATTTGAAAGACATCCAAAGAGTTCTCCAAACCCAAGCCGATGAACCAATAACACAAATAAAATTTAAGATAGCTACACCAAAACCAGAACAGGTCATAAGCTTTGAAAAAAGTAAACTTATCCACACCCCTGTGGATAAGTCCGTGCAAAAAGTTGCTGCCGAAAATATCCAGCAATTACCACAAAACACGAGCCTGAAAGAAGACTATACTTTTGACAATTTCGTGGTGGGGCCATCTAATCAACTAGCCCGTGCCGCGGCCGAAGCGGTTGCTTCCAAACCTGGAAATCTCTACAATCCCCTTTTTATCTACGGCGAATCTGGACTTGGTAAAACCCACTTGATGCAAGCAATCGGCCATGAATTCTTAAAAAAATATCCGGAAAAAAAGGTCTTATATGTTTCCACTGAAACATTTATTAACGATTTTATCCAAGCCGTCGGCTCTGGTTTCGGTAAGGCTAAGGATTTCAAAAATCGTTACCGAAGTGTCGATCTTTTGCTAATTGACGATATTCAGTTTTTATCGACAAAAGAGCAAACACAAGATGAATTTTTCCACACATTTAATCACCTTCACCAAAATAAAAAACAGGTGGTTCTTACTTCAGATAGAATACCTAAAGACATTAAAGGATTAGAAATTCGTCTAAAAACTCGTTTCGAGGGTGGTATGGTTTGCGACATTGGCTACCCAGACCTGGAGACAAGAGAAGCAATACTTCGTGACAAGGCGAAGAAATTGGGAAAGATCCTGGACGGGGAAATAATCACATTTATCGCGACAAACGTTAAATCATCCGTCCGAGAGCTAGAAGGTGCCTTAAACAAGCTTATAGCGACTTGTGAGCTGACAAATTCTGAGATGACAGAGGCCAAAGCAGTCGAGGTCTTGAGCAACATTGTAAAAGAGAAGCAACAGTTTATCACCCCAGAATTGGTAATACGTGAAGTTCACAAATATTATAGAATTCCTATTGAAGAATTGCTTGGAAAAAAGAGGACAAAAGAGTTAGTTACACCTCGCCAAACAATAATGTATTTGCTTCGACACGAATGTAATTTATCTTTTCCTGAGATTGGCCGTAAGATGGGTGGAAAAGACCACTCAACTATCATGCACGGATGTGATAAAGTTCAAAAAAATATTTCTACTGATAACCGATTAAAAGATGATATTAATTTTATCAAAGAGAAGATATTTACAATCTATAACTAGATGAACGAATATTTAGCTTACTGAAAATATTAAATATATTCCTTGATTATTCGGTTAGATAAACTAGAAAATAGATAAAACATATTTCGGATTAACAGGTAATATTTATATAGGTTATATAATTAGTAGTAGTAATAAGGGCTGTGGACAGAGTGGATAAGTCAAAATATGACGTATTAGAGCGACAAAATTGGTCAGTAAACAGTGGATAAACCGTGCATATAAACTGTTCACAACCTGTGTAAACAAATAAATGTCGCCAAAATTGTTAGGATATTTCAGAAGATATGTGGAAAAAGTCCATAATTATCAACAAGTAAGTGACGGAAAAGGCGACATATCCACAGGGTAAAATGTGACGACAAAAATAGATAGTCCAGTGATGAATAAAACGACATATATAAACAAATAATTAGACACAGGTAAGTGCATAACTGTGGATAATGCTAATAATAGGAGATAGATGAAAGCGACAATCTTACAATCAAATTTTGCCAAGGCGCTGAACATGACCAGCCGAATTGTTGGCAATAGGACGACATTACCGGTTCTTGGTAATATCTTAATCAGTGCGAAGAAAAGTCAGATAAAGTTTTCCGCAACTGATTTAGAAGTGGGGATAACTACGAAAAGCATCGGAAAAATCGAGGAAGAAGGGGATATCACCCTCCCTGCAAAGCTGCTATCTGATTTCGTCTTGAATAATAAAGATGAATCAATTGAAATTTCCACACAAGGCTCAATTGCTAGTCTTAAGTCAGACCATTTCGAAGCGTCCATCCATGGTATTGCCGCAGAGGAGTTTCCAACTATTCCTGAGCCCCCTAAGACAAATAATGTCACCGTTAACAAAGAATTGCTCTCTGACGCTCTGCGCAAAGTTGGCATCGCCCCAGCGACAGATGAGACACGTCCAGTGCTTGCAGGTGTTTTCTTCCAATTTGAAGGTACTAACCTGACATTGGCAGCAACTGATTCATATCGTCTAGCTGAAAAGAAGCTAGCCGTGACTGATAACACAAACGACAGCAAGATCATCGTTCCAAGCAGAACTATTAATGAAGTTATCCGCATCATGCCAACAGTTTCTGTGGATGATGTCCAAATCTCTGCCGCCGAAAATCAAATTTCGTTTAAAGTAGGGGATACATATATCATTTCGCGCCTTATTGAGGGATCTTTTCCAAACTATACTCAAATCATTCCAGCTGCCGGCAAGACTGTCGTCACTGTGAAAAAAACAGAATTGGTTTCTGCCGTAAAAATGTCGTCGCTGTTTGCAAAGGACACGGCCAATAATAATGTAAAGATGGTTGTGGGTAAAAACGAAATTAGCATTTTATCTGCAGCTAGCCAAAACGGCAGCGCTAAGTCTACGATCAATTGTCCAGTAGTGGGGGACGGTCTAGAAATCGCATTTAATTCGAAATATATTGTCGATGTTCTAAACGTCATTAACGACGAGAATGTAGTGCTAGAGTTCAACGATAATACCTCGCCGGGCGTCATCAAAAGTGAGAAAGATACTGACTATGTCTATATAATCATGCCACTAAAGGTAGAGAACTAAGGACAGTTTTTAGGCTTGTCATCCTGAACTTGTTTCAGGATCCCGCCGCTATTTAAACGGTTATAAGATCCTGAAACAAGTTCAGGATGACAATTGAATAGGACAATAGAAATTTAATTATGCTTAAGTCGCTGACGCTAGAAAATTTTCGCAATCACAAGAAAATCACTGTGGAATTCAAAAAGGTGACAGCAATTATAGGTCCAAATGGCGTCGGCAAAAGTAATATTCTAGAGGCAATCTCACTGATCTCATCTTGTCGTTCTTTTCGCGAAGAGGATAAAAGGAATTTGGTTAGTTTTGATTCTGACTATGCTCGAATCACTTCTGGCGACCTAGAAGTATTTATTCAAAAAAATCCCTCATTACTATTTCAAGTGAAGGAAAGGGGAGTTGTCAGAAAGAAAGCTGACTTTATCGGAATTCTGAAAAGTGTTGTTTTCTCCCCTGAGACGATGCAGCTTATTGATGGCTCGCCTCGGCTCAGGCGTCGCTTCTTAGACATTATGATCAGTCAGAGAGATCATGACTATCTTCGACATTTGATAGCCTATGAGAAAGTAAGACAGGAACGAAATTCCCTTCTTCATTCGATTCGCTGTGTTGGTGACAGAGAAGATGAGCTTCTTTATTGGGATCAAGAGCTGTCAAAACATGGTGAGGTTCTCACCAAAAAAAGAGATGAAGCAGTAAGCTTTATTAATAAAATTATACCACAATTTTACTCAGAAATATCTGGTAAGATAGAAGATGTCCTGAATATTGAATATTTGAGCAATGCTAAAAATGATTTTTTAGCAAAATTAAAAGAAAACCGGTATAGAGAAATCTGTTCAAATCACACTGCAGTCGGCCCACACAGAGATGAGCTGATTTTCAAACTAAATAAATATAATATGGCGAATTATGCATCGAGGGGGGAGATCCGGTCGGCAGTTTTGTCCCTTGTTATATCGGAGCTTGAATATTTGAGCGCCGGTTCTGAAGAGAAGCCAATTTTGCTACTTGATGACGTTTTCTCAGAGATGGACAGCGAGCGTCGGGCCAAACTTAGCTCACTGGTCTCAACATATCAGACGGTTATGACGACAACAGACCTGGAGCATTTGTCACCTGCTCTTCTCAAAAAAGCAAAAATAATTACACTTATACAAAATGGATAAACTAGACAAGATTATGAAGATGTCTATGGCTAAGAAAGGCATGAGAAAGGTCACACAAGGGGCCCAGATTTGCTTTTATGCCGAACAATGGGCGAACGGTCGTTTTGTCCCAATCTCTTATCTAAATGGCACTCTGAAGATTGCAGTTGCTTCATCCTCAGCTGCCTCCGAGATGCAGATGGAGACAGAAAATTTACTTGATTTCGTTAATGAAAAAATACGGTTTAAAGCGCTTCACCAAATTAGAATCATCATCAAAAAAGATGTTGAGAGAGACTACATATAACGGTTAAGCCTTTTAAAAAATGACTGCCAGCTTGGCAGTCATTTTTTGTTAGAAGCCTACATGAGTGAAGGCGACATTTTGTGGATTGAACCACAGGCCCATGCGTGTTACATCGAGAGATTTCGCGGCATTGTTCACTTTCACGCAGATGCCGTTTTTCGCAATGTATTCATCCCCAAGCTTTGCCTGACACATGTTTTCTGTGACCATCCCTTCGAGCGCATCGACGTCTACCTGTCGACCAGTCATTATCTGTATTGGCACAGTTGGCTCGCCTGATGAGTCATTGTACTTTGGATTTTTTTGCATTGAGAGCAAATCTTCAAGAAGTCTTTTTGCCTTATATTGTGCTGATTCGATAGCCATTTCTTGCATTTGTTTCTGGATTCTCTCTTGATTTCCCTTACCGTTGATCTGTCCGCCCCAGACACCAAGGCCACTTATATCATTGTCTTTTACTGCATAGGCGGGCGCACTTACCTGATGATATTTTTCGACATAGAAGATTCCTCCCATAAAGGTAGGGTTATTCCTTGTTTCATTTACGCCTCCTTCCATCATCGGCTGATAGCCGTCAGCAGTGCAGTAGTAGTCAATCTGATATACACCGAACAGATTAATAATGATGAAAATCACAGCTGCGATGAGAAGTGCCAAAAGGAGATACGGTAGAAGTAGCGTAAAGACGGCTAGACCAAGTGCTGGATTGAAAATCGCAATAACCAAGCAGACCACAACTGCTGAAACAATATCGATGATTGGGTCTATTAGAATATCTAAGCTACCAGGGACAAGACCGTTGTTATCCTCAAACTCTCTGAAATCATCAGCGTAGTATTTGTTGATAGTCCGATGTATCGCTGGCGTCGTAAAGTAGGTGACAATCTTGAATATCGCTGCTATCGAGGCAGCTTTTGATGCATTAGCAGCATCTTTTGCAGCCTTGTCGGCTTCTTTGGCATTTTTGTATGTCTTGGCTGGATCATAGCCGCCTTCATTGATAAGTTTTTTAATTTCAGGGGAAGCTTTATTATAATCAGCCACAGATTTGACTTTGTTAAGAAGGAAAGTCGTTCTGACTAGTTTGTAAAGCTCATAACTTTTTTGGAATACAAGAAAAGCCGTGCCCGTCTTCCAGTGGAAGGTTCTGTCAGCCATAGAGAATAGTGCGTTCGTCAACCATGCAGCCAAAGCCTGACTAAGTGTTGGGAGTTTGACTCCACCGCCTACATCAGTTGTATTTGATGTATCTGATCCAGTGATATCGTTGAAATCAAACTTTGAGAAGCCCCAATTACCGGTAAAAGCACCGACGATGATACCCTTGATCACATCAGGAGGGAGCTTGAACGTAACATCGAATAGCTGATATGATTGTTTACTTGCCCAGTTTGCAAACCAATCAAGGCCACCATTTGCTGCTGTCTGGATGAAGTAAGCTTTTGCGCCTTCAGGATTATTGTCTAGCCATCTGATCTTGGAATAATTCACCATAAACATGGTGATCGCAATACCATTTTCACCCATTGCGTCAAACCTGATGCCGAATAAGTGACCGTGTCTTAGACCATTTTCAATATACTTAGCAAGCCCAGCAAGCCTTGTGGCCGCGTTACCCGTAATCATGTCGCTAGAGAAACCCGCATAAATATTGTCGTCGAGTTTCCATAAACCGATATCCATAAGCTTATACTGAAGCTTCTTCCAACCAGTTAGTTTGGCTTTGGACAAAACAGCGTCTTTAGTTTGCTTGAGCTCAGCAGGATGTGCCGATGGGTGCTGTAATAAATCAAGATTCTTTTGTAGCGTGAAATAGTCAGTATCGGCAACATACAAGTCATAGCAACCTTTGTAATTCGGATCCGCCTTTCCTTGACCATTAGGACCGCTGCCATTAGGTTGTAAGCAAGTTCCTTCAGCGTCTCTCTCAATTTGCTGCATCTGTGCTTGAATTTCAGCGATTTCATTTGCGTATTTCACATCCGTCATGTCGTACTCAAGCTCGATATTTTTGATCATCGTATCAGCCGAGTTGATTGTGTTATCAACATTGCCGATTACTTCATATCCTGCGCCAAAATCGTCACCATTTGTTCGTGGAGAGTTTGGATCGGCAGCATTGAAAGGCTGGTTGGTCGGATCAGATGTGTTGCCTGTGACAACTATATACGCAGCAATACGGTCGGCGTCGATTCCTGGTAAGCCGAAGACAGCGTTGTAAAAATCTTGATAGGTAAATCGGAACTCTTTTGGTACAGCTACGCCACATTTGCCATCAGATTCTGATCCTAGCTGACACTTTGCGTTGCCCAGTCTATCAATCTGAATCATTACATAGTTTGCGCTTATCGTCATGGCGATAAGGCCCATATACCTAATGTCAGAGAAAATTGCTCTTGCATGATCAAAAGGAAGGGCGAAGCCAACGTTTTCACCGTTTACCTCGACTTTGCCAACAGTTTTGACAATTTGCTCAGCAGCAGCATCGCGAGCCCAATTCCAGACTTTGCCCCAAGTTTTCTCCCAAAAAGGATTTTTCTTAGCTTCCTTGAGCCCTGGATTATTTGCATCTTCTGCAGCAGCGGCTGCGGCCTTGGCGTTGATTCTGTCTCTATTTTCCTTTTCATTGTTCGCATTGATCTCATCAACCTTCGCTTTGTAGTTTGCTTCGAGTGCATCTAGCTCGGCTTGGCATCTTCCGACGTTTGCCCCCATCGGCAAAAGGGTCTGGAAAATGTCTCCCATGTTTGCAATATTTTTTATCGCTTGTTGATCTGAGTTAAACGATGGGACCGTTGTTACGATCGCATCTTGGAATTTGGCTGTTCGAGTTGCATCATCCTCGCCACTTTTTAGGATTGTCTCAATTGACATTAACAGCTGATCGAGCTTTGAATTATTCTCGTCATCTCTACCTACCAACAACTTTTCTGCAAAAGGAACTAGCTCCCCAAATTTTGGATCATAGGTGCTTTGATAGCCTGCGAGCTCAGATCTTTTTGCGGCAATCGCTTTTTGCAAGCCACTTAGATCAGCGGCGAGGATCATGTCTTTACTGCTGTCATCTGGCGTTGCCGTACCCATTGTCTCTGTACGAGTAGTCGGATAAAGATATTTGAATAATCCTGTCGCAGAACCGATCGAGGAGCTATCCATGCCATATCTCTGGTCTATCTTACCGGCACCGATTTCCATAAGAATCTTCAGGGTATTTTGTGGCTCAGTAAGAATCCTACCCATCGTGCCGTCAGGGACGTTTGCCCATTTATCAAGATTCATATTGAAGATCATCTGGAGTCGAGTGTAAATATAATTCCAGTTATGATATTGGGGTTCATCTGAATGACTGACATCGGTCCAAGCAATATTTTCTTCTTGGTGTCTTTTTTGACACTTATCGGTTGTACTATTGTAAGAGTGGCTATCCTTCGAAGAATCATCGCTTGGCGACGAGCAGAAGAAGATAACTTGCAGATTTGTAAGAAGATCAAGCGCAGCTCCAGATTGCGCGCTAGTGAATCCTAATGCATTACCTAGTCCGATGGCTCCAGCACGGATGATCGCTGCCTTTGAGACTCTCTTGACATACTCGGTCGGCGTAACGCGTGCGTGGCCTGACTCAGCTTGTCCGTTGGTGATGAACGAAAATCCTTTTGCGAACAAATTGTATGTAGAGTAGCTAGCGATACTAAATTGATTATCTAGACTGGTCAAGAGATAAACAAACGCCGCCACTTCGTTGTGCCAGACTACCTCTTCTTTAGAGGAGTCTTTGGTAATCGTATTTTGTAAATCAGCAGCGTTTGCAGAGCTAAGCTTGTTGGTAATGTATGAAATATTATCCATTACCTTGCCCTCAAGCCGTTTCATACCGGCATATTGAACATTTGAGAGCACAGGGACTGAGGTCAAATATCTTTGGATAGCCGAGATTTTATCCATATCGCCTGCGTTTGCGAGTTGTTCGGCCCGATTTGCGCCCAGAACATCAGTTAGGTCGGCGTCAGAGATCTTTATATTTTGGGGAATCTTGAAAGCAACAGCAAAATTGATCGGCCCAACATTTGTCGCAACGTCCTCTATGGTTTCGCCTCTAAAAGAACCAGCCGGTAGGCCAAGTGTTTCTTCGATCTTTGTTTGTCCGATACTCCCATAGAGATCGCGAATATTGCTCTTCAGAGGGATGGAAGTTAAACCAAATAGTTGGCCGAAGTACTGGCTTCCTGCTTGTTCAAGAGCACAGCCGATTGCACCAGGAGATGAAGCTTCCCAGATCAAAGCAGTAGTTCCGGGTTTCATACCCATTTGTTCATCAATGATTCGAGCCCCAATGCGTGATATTGAGCTGAAGTCACCGTTTAGAATGTCATAGAAATCACCAGCATCAAACATATTCGCGTCGAAAGGCCCGATGCTTAGGTTTCTGCTCGAGACGATATTGAAAAGCTTTGCAGTAAGTATCTTCTTGGCCTCTTCCTGGCCAACCATTTTCTTGTAGTTTGCAACAGGGGAGCTGATTGTAGTTCGAGAAAAGAGTCTAGTCAGTACCTCTGTTGAGACTTTTGATTGGTCAGCGATGAGTGCAAAAGCAGTTGCAGAGCTCATTTGCGTCGTCCCAACTTTGATCTTGTCGAAGATCGATACCATGTTTTTGTCGCTGACATAGTCGACCAATCCACTATAAATGTCCACGAAGCTTACCCGAAGGGAAGCGCCAATATTGTTGCCAGCGTCGTCAGTAGCGGCGCGACCAAAAGCGTCAAGCCCAGCGCCAGGTGCTAATAGAGCATAGTTGTATGCGGTTGTGAGCTGCATAGCCATGTAGCCGAGAATATCGTTGCCGATCTCAGCATCTTTGTCGTCGACTACCCCGTCATGATTTGTATCTTCGGCTCGCATATGTTTGATACTGTCTGCGTCATGAGCATTTGCGTAGCGTTGTGCTTCCTCTGAGCTTCGGAAGCAGTGGCGACCTTTTTGGTCATAGTAACAAAACGAACCATTGTCTAGGACGCTGTTGCTGTTGTTTACACTGAAACCACCCTCGTCTGAGTAGACGATGCCACAGACTTTCACTCCGTCCAAGGACTCAATAGCTGAACCCTGAGCATAAGGATTGTTTTCGATGTAGTCAGGAACCTGTCCATATCTGTATAAGTCCATTTCGCTTGGTAGGATCTCGCCATTTACAAGCTGAATATATTTCTCAAGAAAACCCGTACCAATATTTAAGGAAGAGGCCTCTATCTGTTTCTTTTCCTTATTTGTAATAGAGGTAGTTGAGAGATTGTCTTCGCCCGTGAAAAGTGATTTTGTCGAGCCATTTTTTAGACCAAAAGTATTATCAATCTCCGAAGTTGTGGCAGAGTACTGGCTCCATTTTGAGCTGCTCGCAGAAGTGATGTCTGCATATGCACCAGAAGGAAGTCCCATTTTTAGCAATAAATCTTCCTGTCCTGTTCTGATCCCATCGCCGTACCCGCGTTCTTCAACGTTCCTGACAACATCGGCAATTGTTTTCTCTCCAACAACGGATCGGCCATTTTTGGCTAATTCTGCCGTTCGAGTTGTTTGCCAATTTCGTTCTGCAGCCCAGATCATGCTGCTGTAATTTGCGGAAGGCATTGGACTGTTGGTATCTCTCTTCGGAGAAAAAGTGCCGTAGCTGTTTAGCTCAAGCTCAGGAAAGAGCAATTTTGCAAGGAACTTATCAAAATCGTCATCCGTCAATTTTTTGAGAGCTGTATAGTTAACATTTGTTTGTGCATCAACGTCAGGAAGCCATTTCTTCAATAAAGAATTGTTAGAAGAAAAAACCGGCATCTTACTATCAAGAGAGAAGCCTTGGAAATAGAAGACAGGCATGTTGAACTGCTCTTCAATACGAGCTTGGCCGATTGCTTCATAGAAAGCATCAATATTTTTTAGCCCGCGTTTTTCATAATTTTGGACCAAGTAATAAAGTGAATTGGTTGGAAGGCCGAGATTGGCTTCAGCTACACCCGAGCCGATGCTGACAAATAGCTCGGTCGCTGAGATATCACCAGCTAGGAAAGAGAATATTAACGAGGCCATTTTCCATGAAGAAATTTGATTCGAAGTTCTGCGATCCGAGCCATTGTCGTTGCCCGAATTCTGTGTTGGGGTGTTTAGCTGAATCTGGTTCAAGACCATATCGTCGACTTGCTTGATCTCCTTACCAGCTATCATTTCTGCCATTGTATGAGCAAAGGAGTTGATGTGAATTATCATGCCGTTTATTTGAGCCACTTTTTGTGGCGCTGTCGTACCTTTGGCCGTTTGATAATATTCTTTTAGCTGCTGTATTTTTGGTGCTAAATCAGCGATTAGACTTGTGCAATCTTTCGCGACCTGCATCATTTTTTGGAAGTTTGAGACGTCATCGTTCTTGTCACTAAAAGCACTACCCAGTCGAGAAATTATTTCATCGATAGAATCAGTAATCTTTTTCGATTCAGTGTCATTTGTCTTGATCAGCTCCCAATCAGTCTTGATCTTGCTAGCCAGATCAATCGCAGTGAAAACATGATCCACATAGAAGTTTAGATCCTTGTTGTCCGTCTGGAGCGTTGGATTTACATCTTTTAGATCTATCTTTATTCGGTCATCTTTGCTTAGTGCTTTGTTTGCGAGAGCATAGTACAAAATCTTTGAGCCAATTCGAGTGAAGACTGTTCTTCCGTCAGCACCTGAGTAACCCATAATTTTGTATAAATCCAGATTGTCTAGTCCAACGGTCTTTGCCTTTTCTTCGGTTATAGAGACAACCATGCTGGCATCGACGCTCTTAGGGGCTTTCACTAAGCTAGTTTTCGATGAATTGTAGTTGATGGTATAGGGGACGACTACCTCGAGAGGACAGATTTGTGCTCGGATGATATCCATTGATTCTTGCAGCGTTCGGCCTTGGTTGTTCGTTAGTGTCACATTTAGATCAACGCCTTCTCTCTTTGATTTGCAGGCATCATCTTTTGTCTTCGTCGGATCGAGATTCTCCCGTAGCCACATTCTAAAAGCGAGACGTCCGAAGTCATCACGACCGAAAGCAGCGTCAGAAGTTGAAGTCTTAGGTATTGTATCTTCTGTTGTTGTGATACTCTCTGCCGAGAAACCTTCTGGCAGTTTATCTTTCATGTCTATATCTTGGTAGTCGCTACCAAACATTCTTGCCAAGGTGTATATACCAATAGTTCTAAAACCCTCTACTTTGCCATTTATGGCTTTTTCCCAGGTTCCTTGTGGCAATTGATAAGATTCGTCGTATGTCTCAAAATATTTTAGACCAGTTATGGTATCGTTCATCCGCGTGTTGCCAACCATTCTGGCGTACTCAAATGAATTGAAAGCTCTCTTCACACCGTTTTCGGTAATAGCACCATCAATAAGTGCTTGTGTCGTGCCAAAGCCAACGTGGAATAGCTTGTCGACCGATCCAGGATCACTTCTCATGCTCGCGATACGAAGCGCCGGCATCTGACCTTTTAGCAAAGAAAAAGACATATCGGTAGTTGGCCATGTGCCAGCCTTGAGATTGAATTCTTGTTCAATAATGCTTTTGCCAACCGCGAAATCGATAAATTGACCGTTGCCAAGATCTTTCAAAGCGCCCTGATCAAGATTCATTTCAGATTCAATTTTTCTACGGCCAAGATTTGTGAGTAGACCGTCAAGATTGTGCTCTTCCTTGCCATTTGCAACAATCGTATTGTCCAGTGATCCGTAAGGAAGACCAAGTCGCTGCTCGATAGCAGTACGCCCAATAAGATACTTAACATCTTCGACGTCGTTTTTACCGTCTAAAGCATTCTGACCCATAAATATCTGTCTTGGCAGGCCCATGTAATCTGCGAGATACATTCCGCCTAGATTTCGAAGACTGGCAGTCGTGTCGTAGCCAGTCATGTTTATACTGCCGTTGCCACTAACCGCGTATCCAATCATCGACTGTCCAAGTATCATTAACAAATCGTCGAAGCTGGCGCGAGAGAGGTCGCCATCATACGTGGACATATCCCCGTTGAAGGAGCTAAGCAGCTGCTTCAAAGTGTCGCTAGCAACACTTTTCATGACGCCCATCACATCTGTGCCCGTGCCTCCACCAGAAGCGGAAAAGCCTTCGTTGGTCTGCCATGCAAGCTTGATTGGCTGGATTGGCTGAGCTGTTACTTTGTCGGCCAAAACTCTTTTTTTCTGTATTAGAGTGCAGCGGATGTCATCTATCTCTGAGATATCGAAAGCTTGTCCATTTGCATGCACGGAGGTAGGTTTTTTTGCTGGTGCAGCCGTCGCAGTGTTAGAGAAGTACTGATCTTCTTTCGAAGTCATATCCTGAATATACGCTTCATATTGTTGCCCATTTTCATCCTCAACTTCAGCATCAGGACGCGTCGTCCGAGCGTAGCCACAGTCAGCAGCGGACATACCCTCAGGGCAGGCAGTGTCTGTCGTGCTGCTCGTCGTTAGAGACGCTGTCTCTGGCTGGGACTCATTTGAATTATCACTCTTTTGAAAGATTCTCGATACACGTATTTTCCAGTGACCCGCGCCACCTTCGCTTTTTGGCGTAACAAGATAGACCAATGTTTTGATAACACGAATATCGATCAAACTATATTTCAAATTGTAGGTAATCTTGTCTGAAACATAGGAACGATCGTCGGCAGAACCCTGAAGTCTTGTCTCAATATTCGCGACAGTAAGGCCAGTGATTCGAGCAATTATTGAAGAGTCTACCTTAATAGGATTACCGGCTGCGATGTCGCTGGCAACTTGTGCCCAAATGCTACGGATTTTTTCACTGTCAAGTCGGTCGTTTGCGGAGCCAATAAATTTATTAAGAAGAATCAAATTAGCTGGTAGATCTGAGGCAGGAGTGTCCTTGTCTCCATCACGGAGATAAGTAAAGTAACCTTGTGGCGAAGAGTATCTTGGCTCGGCCATTCGCGTTTCGTTTGTAACTGCTGTATCGACATCGGTTCTTTGTGGGGTTGGCAGATCGCGATAGAGACTTGTGTAATCGTTTTCGTAATCAGGGAGAACTTTTGACATGTAATAAATCATCTTGATCTTCTCGAGGTCGCTGGCTGGCATTGTGATTCTGGTTGTCGCTGAAGAGTTTAACCCAAAAGCGCTTGCGAGATTGAAGATGTTCTCTGACTCATTCGTTATGTCTTTGTTGATATTATTTAAGGCCGCGAGAGAATCGACGGATGCAGGAACCACAGTCGGTTCTACGGCGTTGTCCTCTGACTCTGGAGCATCAGCAAATTCTAGATCATCAAATGTTGGATCGACAGCGTCTGCTTTTGTGAGCCCTGGATCTGCCGGGTCAATATTCTCTTGAGCTGTCCCTGCGGTGTCGATATTATCAGCGGCTTGAACATACCGATAAAGATCAGCATTGAAGGCGATGCTAAAGATCAGAACGAAGAGAATAAATTGTTTCCAGAAAGGTAGCTTCATAATTATTTTTTAATTCTGCAACCTCCAAAGCCAATGTGGGTGTGGTCTTCGTGCCCAGCAACATTTTGTGGATAATGTCCGAAGGCGTTGATGTTTTTCGAATAATCAGGCCCAGGTCCAAATGTTTCCTCTGGAAATATGCTTGCAGCCTTTAGCGTTGCTTCATTTGCCCATATCCATTCACGAATCTTATCTCCCAACTCTTTTTGGCTAAGACCAGTATTTGCGCCAGGGCTGATATCTACACCTTGGCCACAGTAATGTGAAGAAACATCATCTTTTCCAGCAACATTTACAGAGTGAGATCCTCGAAAGGATACTTTCATCATTGGGTACTTTGCACTATCAATTTTTATTCCGGTGTTTGGATCAGACATGGCAATAAGAAGTCCGCATAGTCTTGGATTGAGTGCAAAGGCGGGCATGCCATAGTCTGTGCCAAGTTTGTCAGTCTTTTGTAGCGCTGGTGCGTCTTTCGAACTGACGTAAAAATATGAGCTAGTGCTCGGAGTGTAGATAACTCTACACGCATAATAATCGTCGGTAATGCTCTTGATATCAGCAATCACTTTTTCGCCTGCAGCTTTCTTCTGAGCTGCAGCAGAGTTTTCATAAATACTAAGGTCGTTTAATGCTGTAGTAGCCTTACCTCTAAGGGTATCCGACAGCGTAACATCTGACTGAATGTCAATAAGTGCTTTTCTTGTAACGTCGATTGTCTCTTTTGAGGTAATCGCGCTGACTTCATTGTCTCCAGCATACTTAAGTAGTTTTGCGAGCCAGTCCTTGTCTTTGACAGGGTCGACAGGCTGAGTATATGTGGCGCCACTTTGTCCAGAGTCTCCCGTACGCCAAAAGCTTGCGAAAAGAGCATATGCCACCCCGACGATAAGTATTACGAGTACGATTCCTCCAACAATTTCCCAAAATATTGGGCTCTTCATTAGTGCTTTGAGCGCTTCCTTCGACAACTTTTTCTTCATGTTGTCAGCTGCATTTTTCATTGCAGCTTTAGCATTGTTTTGAAGCTGTGCTCCCGCGCCCTTCATTCTGTCTGCAAGGCTTTGATTACCAGATGGCTTATCCGAGGCTGCAGATTTCTCTGTCTTGGCGGTGGCAGCAGTTGGTGAGGTGGCTGGACTTATGCCATTTGGGGCGGCTTTGTTGCCGATTGCAGCGCCGCCAGGAACATTTTCCCCAGGTACTTCTGGTTTGGCGCTAGGAGTAGCCCCAGGGGCTGCTGTCGCAGCTTCGTTTGGGTTTACTGGTTGTCCAGACTTTGCTCTTGCAGCATCAGCTGCGGCTTTTTCTTTTGCTTCTTGGCCAGCTTTTGTGTTCTCGTCAAAAGTAGTGTCTCCAAGACTCTTAACTTCCTGATCCGCGAGCTCTTTCTTTGCACTTTCAGCTTTATCCTTTGGTGCTTCTTCATCCTCTTCAACATTTCCTTCATTGTCTAGCCGTTCGCCAGTTTCTTCATCGTATTCTGGTTCTTCTTCGTCTTCTTCTTCTGGCTGGTCAGTGCCCCAAGAGCTTGGAGCCTGTCCGGGTACAGTAGATTGAGGTGATCTGACTAAGTCGTTATCCGCAATTATTTTCTCGAGCTCTTTTCCGCGACTGTAATAAATTTGTTTGATTCTTGGCTCGAGGTCTGGACGTCGAAGCTGCGACTTGATTTTCTCAAGCTCGCTCTTAAATCCATTTATTTTGTTTGACTGATCAGCCAAGACCCCTCCAGATTGATCTCAAATAAGCTTATAGCTTAGCTGATAATTATATATGTTGTTACTCAACTTTCAGCGCGTAGATGCCCATATTCGTTTCGAAAAGAATGATCTTATTGTCATCTGTTAGTAGCAAGGAATTGATTACAAGCTCCCCAAAATTGCTAATAGAAAAACCAGATTGCAGTTTTTGATCTGTATCAAAATTATACACTACTTCTTGTTTTGTTGCATCATCATAATTAGCCACAATTATGTTTTTTGAATCTTTATTCCAGCCAATTTTGTTGATTTCGGCTCGGATGTCGAGAGACTTTTTTTCGGAGCCATCTTTTTTCATGACTGAAATGACATAGGGTGTTTTCGACTGCGGATCCTTAGAATAAGTCGAGTATAGTATTTTTGAGCTGTCTGGGGAAAATGCAGAATCTGTTTGATTTCCGCTATCGGTAATCAAATTCAGCTTTCTGGAAAAGACGCTAAACGCATAGATCTTGTTGGTATTTGCGTCTTTGTTTCGTGGAATCAGCAACAAAGTTTCTGAGTCAGGGGACCAGCGTAGAAGAGGATTTTCGATCCCATAATCGCGCAAATCAGCAACTCGATCTATGGATGTATTTGTAAAATTGGATATTATCAAGGAATTTTCTCCGTTACCAGTGTAAACATATGCAATCTCCGTATTGTCAGGGGACCAGGCAATCTGGCCAACATTGTTCGCCCACAGAGTTTCGGTTTGATGAATGAAGTCATAGCGCATAAAATCAAAAAGAAATGCGTCTGTACCTTTTTTGAATAATGCCAGCTCGCCAGTAGGTGACCATGTGATCGCCTCAATTCCGGCTAATCTTTCGTCGGTAATAGGTCTGTTCTGTTTGATTCTGATTATGTCGTTTTCGTCTAGAGTAACGGCAATTTTGTAGAGGGCTTTGCCTGTGCCACCTAGGTAATATGCGCTGTTAAAATCGTTTCCCTTTGCAAGAAGCGTGCCTGAAGTAGTGATTTGGGTAGGACTTGGGACCTCTTTTAGATCGAAATTGATCTGTTTTGAGAATCCTCGTCCAAAAGTAACATCTTTTGTCTGGCCGATGTATTTGTCGGCGGAAATCGAGACCGAATGAACACCTGGCGTCAAGTTTACACGAAGACTCCCATTTGTAACTTCGGTCGTTTGTCCGTTATCAATAGTAATTGTTGCATCGTTAGGAACAACATGGATTGTTGCAAATGAGCGCGAGAAAAACCAAAAAATGACCACAGCGGCAAAGATCGTGATCAGCACGGTGGTATAAACGGACATCACTAATTTTTTTATTTCTTTGTTCATATTTATTTTAGATTACCATCTAGCAACGCCATAAATTCTTGGAACGTTGACATAGCTTGTACAATTTGAGCTTGTTTTTGTTATTGAATTGTAATCTTTACAGTCTTTGTAGGTTTCACTCATTGTGTGAGGGCGTTCCGCGACCTTGTCAACAGTTCCTTTTCCAAGATTTCCCTCTACCGAAGTGATTATCCCTTCTCGTGTAACGTCAACTACGATCCCAGCGTGATAGCCAGAATTACTGGTTCCAGAGTTCATAATAATAATATCACCTTTCAAAATATCTGTGTAGGGATTTACGATATCACTGCGGAATTTGAAGGTATGTCCGTTTTTGCTGAAGTAGTCTATCAACATTGTGTTTGATGCTGAAGCGGGGATGTCATATCCAGCCTTGCGGTATACCCAGTTTGCGAAAGCAGCACACCAAGCCGCACAATTTTGTGAAGTCGTGTCGTTGACGCTACTGTTCAAATATTTGACGCAATTCAGCTCATTTTTCGTATGATAACCTTTCGGTGGTTTGTCGCTAATTGCGCTACTTAGAGTCGCTTCATACTTGGCAGCCTGAACAATTTTTGACTGAAGGTCTCCAACTAGAGCGGGTTCATTTCCGCTGCCGGCCGAGTCTAGCGCGCTAACAAATGTTGCATAGTAACCCTGAACATCACTGATATAGGTCGGGCTAGCGTTGTATCTTGTGATCGCCATTTTTATTTTGGTTGCTAGATCCCCATCATGAACGTCAATGTTAGCGCCTACATATGCAGCAGCTCCTTTTGCCGCTCTAGCCGGATCAAACATCGTACTGCTGATTGGCTTAGATCCGTCATCTAAGTCTAGATTTGGATTTGCATCCTTTATCACTTTCAGCTCTGCAGGTGTGAGCCCATAGCCTGACCAAGTTCTGTTCAAAAACTGAAAAGGGCCATATGCATCTGAGCTGGAAACGCACCATTTTTGTTCACATTTATGCGGTGATATGCATTTACTTCCGTCAGTGCACTCGCCAGCTGGGTCAGGAAATGTGCGGTCGTGTTCTTCGTAGAGAATAGCCAACAGAAGCGCTGGCGAAGCTGAGGTTCCCGCTGCTCCATCGTTGATATATTTGATCCAAGCATTATAATTTTTCAAGTTTTCTGCACCAAGCTCCTTGATCACTGGTGCATCCGCAACAAGACTCCCTTGGCCAGTGGGTGTGCCGTCAGCGTCATATTGGACAGAAGACGGGGAGACGCCCGGAACGGTCTCAGGACTTTTCCAGAGAGCCATTGGAGAGAAAGACATAGCAATCGCTGGGACGGCAATAGCGACGACTAAAACCGCCATACCAATACCCAAAAGGGTACTGGTTGCAGCTGCACCTTTATGTGATTTTGCAATATTAATTTTCATTGCTCATTATCTGTTTTGGATCAGTTGTAATAATCTGATCTTCGGTGTAGGAAGCCACAGCCTTAAACGCGACATGATTTAGACCAGCAAAAAAGAGGCCTTCACCAACATCTGATTCTAGCAGCAAGTATTTCTCGCCTTCGGTGAGATTGAATACCGATGCGACAATATCAATCGAAGCAGTTGATTGCTTCATAAGAATTTGCATTGAAGCATTATTTACGACAGCCTTGCCATAACGACTTGCTAAGAAATCTTCCACGTCTTGGCTGATGATTGTGAGACCTAAATAATATTTTCTGGCTCTCTTGGCCAAGCCATAAAGAAATCTGGCTGAGTCTTCGTACTGCATCATCCACCAGGCCTCATCAACGATCAGAATTCTACGTTTCATCGTCATTCTGATTTTTGTCCAGATATAATCAAGAACGGTATAGATGGCGATCGGGCGAAGAGCCTCTTCAAGGTCTCGGACGGAGAAGACTACAAAACCAGGCTTGAGCTCAAAGTTTGTAGGTTTGTTATATAAATTAGCAAAAGTTCCCTCGACATATTTGGATAATTTTGCTTTTACTGACTCTGTGCCTTTCATATTGCCCAAGACGTTATAAAAGTCTTGTAGGAGTGGCGGTTCATTTTTCTGACTTTCTGGATCGACGGTAATATCCTTTAGCGCGTATGTTTCGTATAGCGCTTTATCGATAAAAGCGTCTTCTTCTGGTGTCATGCCTCCAAGCATCAAATTTAGCAGTCCATGAAGAGAGGCGATATTAGAGCGAAGCACATCTTCTCCTGATTCAGTAGAGTTGACGGGCAGATCAAACGGATTGATACGTTTGTCAGAATTAAGCGAAATCTCTAAGAAGCTACCGCCGACTGCGTCGCAAAGAGTCTTATATTCATTTTCTGGGTCGATTACTATTACGTCTGTGCCGAGCATAAGATACCGCAGAGCTTCGAGCTTCACAAAGTAAGATTTACCTGAACCAGACTTTGCGAGTACGAGCGAATTTGAATTTTCAAGGTTGAATCTGTCAAAAATAATGAGTGAATTGTTGTGGCGATTGATACCATAGAGAATCCCATCGTCTTGGGTGAGCTCACTTGAGACAAAAGGAAAAGTTGATGAGAGCGAGCCAGTATCGAGATTGCGTAAGACACTGAGCTTGTCCTGCATCAGAGGCAGTGTGGTGGTGAAACCTTGCTCCATCTGGAAGACGCTTTCTTTGGTGAAAATAAGAAGCCCGCCAAGAGTTGATTCGAGTTGATCTACAACAGTACGAAGCTCTTCAATCGATGTTGCATAAATTGTGAAATATAATCCATATTGAAAAAGACGGATTTCACCTCTTTGGAGAACATCTCTAAGAGATTCGATATCGCCAATCGCAGTCTCAAGCTCGGGATCTCTCGGTTTGCCTTTTTCTACGTCAATCGACATCGTGGACTGAAGCTTGCCAACTTGGTTTCTGAGCTCCATCATCACATCCTTTGTCTCAAGCGGATGGATATACATGCCAATATCCATCGTCATGTCGTAGTTGATGATAGGCGAAAGCCAGTTTGTCTCAATATATCTTGGATATGTGAAGACAAACAGAGTTTTTGTGAAATATGAACCAATCTGGACGTAATTTGGCGTGACAACAAACGAAGCTGGCGCGATAATGTCGCGAACCGAGGTAAGGCCTTGTCGCAAATTCTCGTTCCCCCCTGGAGTTTGTTGCTTGTTCCAGAAATTTTGAACCATATTTGGGGCTTTGCTCTCGTTTTCGCGTTGCTGTATATTCGCTTGAGCGATTGCGCGTGGGTCTTGCTGCTGTGAGGCGGCTGCAAGAATTGCGGGGTCAATTGTAGGATTTACCACTGGAGCAGGAGCGGCAACAGGAGCAGCTTGAGGTGTTTGCACCGTCGTAGGTGCAGCAGTCGGCGTCGCGGTGGCGGGCGCTAATGGTGCAGGGTTTGGCGGCATGATAGGTTGTGTTGGTGTTTGTGTGTTGTCCATTGTTTGCTTCGTTAATTTTGCGTATTTATAGTAGGGAAGTCGGCAGCCGTTTTTTGTGTGGTATCAGTAGCGACAGGAGCAGCCGCTGTCGTACCGCCTGAGCTTATTCCATCAACATTTGTACTTGCGCTGAAAGATTCATTTTGCACAACTGCAGGTATCGCAGTCTTTGGTGCTTCCTCACCTGCAGGAGGAACTATGCCGTCCTCTTCAGTAGCGCTATCAGCAGCCTCGGCGCCAGTGGCAGGCGCTCCTAGAGGACCTGTATTTAGGTTCGCTTTTTGCTCAGCTTGGAACTTCAACTGTGCTTTTACTACCTCAGAATTGTCAATTTTTACTACTGACGTGTCGGCGGCGGCATTTGCGGCCTCAGGAGATTCAGTTTCGCTACCGACAACCTGTGCGTCAATCTGGCTTACATCGGTTATTCTCTGCTTTGTTGATTCGTCAGGATTGTAAATAGAGTAAAAGAGCTCGATTATTTCTTCTGTTGTAAGCTGCTGGCAGTGTATTCCTAGCCCTCCGAGACCGTTTGCGACGATATTTGCCTTCTCTGTGAGCTTGTTGGTGCTTTCCTTGAACTCAACGTCAGAGATCTTCACATGGTCAAAAGTTTGAGAATTTTTGCTGAAAAATTTATCAAATAATCCAGTATTCTTAACATTTATTGTGTTGTGCTGGATCGCAACATAAAAAGACTTCTTCATAATATTTGCAATCGTGATCAATTTTGCTACAAAGCCGATATAATCCTCTGCTTGAATACGGGTGAGCTCGTTTGTTTGGTTTTGGGCGATAGTGCTGATCTTGTTCAGATATGGAGTAAGATCAAGCCTTCTGGATCGGATAGAGATTTCGATAGGGAAATGCAATGAATTCAGGAAGCTCTGGAATTGAAAAATGATAGAGTTTTGCTCTTGTTCGCTTTTCAGGGCAAAGTTTACCGCGTTTACCTGAAGAATAAGTCGATAGCTGCCATCTTTCATGATGATGACACCGTTTTTCATTCCTGCGATGTCAATAAATTGTTGTGTAGAAAATACCATTTGATTTTTGTGTTAAATTTTAATAATTTTAGCTTCGCTTGTGTCTGTTTTCGCGGCAAATTTGCGCATTTCTTCCTCTGAAATAACCTTGTGCTTATACTGAGTCTCATCTTTCTTTACCTTATAAATTTCTACGGTAAGATCAGACTCGCCACCTCTATGCCAAAAGCGTTTCTTTGGGGCCGATATATACTGCATCGCAGATAAGAAAAAGTGCAAAAAGGGCTGCTCATTTATCTTCACAAAGTCGAGACAGACAATGAAGATAACGATCGGAATAGCAATTACAAAATTAAGTGGAGAAGGCACCTTGGTATAGATAGTATAGGCAAGTCCACCGCCAACTACAGCATACACAAATTGAACCAACGTAAGTGGTCCGAGTATTCGATCTTGCATATCTATATTTTGCGGTACTTTGAATCTCAAGTCCCCTCCAGAGTATTATCTTACAACTCTATTTTACATAATATCGGGGCGAAAGGCAAACAATTTTATTAGGGGTTAGAAGTAGGCAGAGCGGTCAGCGGCAGGCAGCAGGCAGTTAGTAGAACAAAACCACCCCTAGCCCCTCCTTGAAAAGGAGGGGGACAAGAACGTATTTAGTGCGCTGTTTTGCTCCTCCCTCTTTCAGGGGGAGGTTGGGAGGGGATTTCGCACTAGCAGTCAGCGGCAGGCAGAGCAGTTAGCAGTTAGCGGCAGGCAGTTGGCAGTCGGCAGTTAGCAGTTAGCAGAACAAAACCACCCCTAGCCCCTCCTTGAAAAGGAGGGGGACAAGAAGAGAGGCTGCGTTGAAAAGGAGGGGGGGCAAAACCAGCCAGGGCTTAGGGCTTAGGGCTTAGGGCTTAGGGCTTAGGGCTTAGGGCTTAGGGAAAATTGATCATTTGAAATTAGGCCCTTTATGCTTCTTCTGTGGTGACTTCTGGTGCCACTTTGGCAGGCTCTGGCTTCACTTCTCTCAGGTAAGCGTACTTTTTCGTTGCTAGTATTCTGGCGATGCCGTCCTTTACATCGTTTTCTGAGATTGCTTGTCCCTGCTTGCGAGCGAGGGCGTTTAGCGTTCCCTCTGCCGCGATTTGTTCGTAGTATATGATTGCGAGGAGCTCCTCCGGGTCCTTGTCCACCAGAGTAAATTGTAGATGATTAAATCTTGACAGAGCATCTACTGCGATGTTCACCATGGTTCCAGGCTCAAGGCAGTTATCTAGTATTTTCATGTAAGTGTCTCTAAGATAGATTATTCTTTTTTGCACTTCTTCTTGCGGCATCACCAAGTACTTTTTGTAATATTGTGCAACATCTAGAGTCTTTCCGATGACACTAAAGAGTTTGAGATTGTTCAGTCCTCGGTAGAGAACATGTGACTTCTCGACTATGCTTTTCAGATAAGGTAAAAGGTTTGGAGAAACACGAAATGTTAGCTTTTGTTCTTCCAGTTTCTCGTTTATGAGTGCGACGGGATCATTTGCTCCAGTGAAAACTTCCAGATCGACTCTGCCCAAGACATCCATTACATATTTTTTTTCCGCGGGCACTCTTACCCCGATTTTTTCTGCAAAGTTTGTTCGAGCGCTGATGCATCTGATCTGCAAATCATCGACATCTTTTATCGTAAGATCTCTAACGAGTACGCCAAGCTTATCTGCCATATAGTTTAGCTCGCCAAGAATAGCAGTAAGAGAGCCTTTGCTGTTTGTGTTTGCGCCTACGCTAACAAACATTTTTATAAATATGTCGTTTTGTTCTGGTGTCATTCTGTTTTATTCATTTTATATTCTACCAGTCTTTTTGCTGGCACCCAGACTTTCTGAGTTTGTAATAGAAGTAGCAATCGCTAATTTTGCTTTCCTGATTCTTTCCAGGTTCGCCTGGCCGGTCGCAGTTTTAATGCCTTGAGCGTGCAGAGCAGATCCTCTGCTTACATCACCGCTCATAACTGATTTCATTTGTGCGAGTATCGCAGTACTTGTACTGCCAGTAATTACGTTTGCTCCGAAGGTCCTGTTTGTTAGCGCTTTCATTTCAGTCAAAGCTGCTAAGTCACTGCCAGCCTTGACTGACTTTGTGTTCGCCAGGATATCGAAAGTTTTTGATATTGCTAGGATACTATCACCGTCATTGGCGTTAGTTCTTGAGATGTTGGACTTCATGGACTCGAAAGCACCAGTAATCTTCTCATTTGAAGTTGCGTCGTTTAGGTGGCTAGCTCCATCAAAATAGTTGCTAGTGCTGTCTGCAGAAATATTGTTGTCTGATGAGCCATGCAGTAGTATATTACCAAGTGCTTCTGTGCCATAGTTTTCTGTAAATGTGGTTTTGTCTCCGCCAATCTTAGAAGAGACCCTTTTGGTGGTTCGACTTCTCTCGATCTTAGACATTTCCTTGAGCCCTGTGAGGTTGCCACTCGCATCGAATTGGAGGTATCTTTGCAGATACTCAGGAATATCACTTTTTCCACCGGCGCCAGCTATTAGATTTCCAGCGGCGTCCTTCCTGCCGAATTGCTTCTTGATAGCATCCATTTTTTCACCCACGATCTTGTTTTTTGCTGTTGAATCATTAGCGAGCTCTGTGTCGATTGCAGCCCATTTGGTGCTATCCTTCAGATCTAGCTCATTCTGTCCGCTAGAGATTAGATCGCCACGGTGTTTTGCAAGCTGCTCGTTTTCGAGGGTCGTAAGGGTCGTTGTCGCTGCTTTAGTCTCTAGCAATTTCATCGCGTTCATTGCTTCTACGAGATCCTCAGCTTTTTTGGCTGCGTTAGCGATATTATCTATGCCAAGTCTCTGAGCTGCTGCGACTTCGACAAGATCTTCTGCAGCCTTTGTTGCTTCTTGTCCACGGATGTCGCCATCTAGAAGTGATCTTGCATAAACTTCAAGAAACTTCACCTGAGACTGAGCACTTTTCATCTCTTCTTTGGTGAGCTTATCGCCATTTTTCCATTTGCCAGTTTCCATGGCAGTTTTTACGTCTTCGGGTGGTTTACCATCTTTTCCTACAGATTGTCCCTTTAGGAGATCGCGTTTCATTTCATCGTTGAAGCTGCTCCAGTCCTTGTCGAAAACGGACATTTCTGCAATTGCTTTCTGGGCACCAGTTCTCATGCTTTTTACTTTATCTCCGAGTTTGCCGCCTTGTTGAGAGATTCCTGACATAAGCTCTTTGTTTGCATGTTCAGTCCCTCCCTCTCTATTGGCAGTCTCTATCTCTTCCATAGCATAGCGCTTTTGTCGGCCAGTCATTTCACCTGGCTTGGCGAACTTTCCTCGTTTGCCGATATATGCACCTACCTTATCGTCAGAGATGGCCTTGGTTCTTTTCTGCGCTCTGGCAAGCTTATCTTTCTGGATGTCTAGTCCTGAGCCAATACCAGTTTTATCCTTAAACGCATTGGCGATTCTAGTCTTTGCGACGTCTGACTTTGTTTTTATTAATTCTTTGTTATAGTCAACCGCTGATTTCGCTCCGCTGTACTGATACGCGGCTTTGCCAGCGAAACTAGCAGTTTTCTTGCCAAGATCAGCCCATTTGTTCATAATACCGCTGGCCGCCCCAGACATAGAGAAGGGTACTTTCACCGCAGCATAGATGAAGCCAATAGCGATAATGAAGCCAATGAGTGGGTCAGTGTTTTTGCTTATCATGTCTTGGACTTTGGAGCCAATCCAGAGGAGGAAGACAGATACGGTCGGCATAAACGTCCACTGGATGAAAGTGGTCCACCACTTGTTAAATGCGGACTTCGTTTGTGGCAGTACCATGGCCATGAAAGCAACGGGGGAAAAGACTGCAAGAAAGATAATCATACCGTTGCGAAGCAGAAGAAGAAAAGTCAGAACATAGAGGGCGATCGCACCAGCCCAGACAAAGAGTGTTCTCATGCCTGCTTGGAAGAAAGAAATTTCGCCGCTAGAATTTAGTATTGAGGCACCGGCCTGATTGGAACCGCTGATGTTGGCATCAACGTTTATTGTGAAAACCTCTCTTGATTTTAGCAGAGGGTCGATAATTGAAGTATTTTCGCTAAATCTGCTCATTAGGACGTTTGCCCAGTCGATGAAGAGTCGGCACATAATCCAGCTGAAGTTTGCGGCAATCACGGAGAAGACTAGGGCGGGTAAGATTTTCTTGATGCCATATGTATTGATATTTATATTCAAGATCTCGCAAAAAGCGACGGCAATAAGGACTATGACGACAAAGCTGTTTACCATCGCCATCATTTGTTTCCAGAAATCATGTAGACCAGCATCGTCCCTGAGCAGCTGATAAAGTGGCGTCGTGATCACATCCCCAGCTGTTGGCGTCGCAGCGTGTGATAGAGAAGGCACAGCAAACAATCCGAGCACAAAAAGAACTAGAAAGTACCTAATCAGAATATCCAGCCTAAATTTTCTATGTTTCTTAGTCATATTCTTCTATAAACATTAGCAAGATACTCCACGAGCCTTGTCTTTACGGCCAATCGTGCCGAGCGCGTCGTTAAATAAACATGTTGCGTTTTCTTGAAGCCCTTTGCCGACGTTGAAAGTCCAGCAAATGACAGCACAGAACGCCCTTTTTAAGATATTCATAATATTACTGCCACTTACATCACCACAGCCACATGATTGGTCGGCTTTATCTGCATTGTATTGGTTCGAGCCGACCGTCGAAGAGCCCATCGTATTATAGCCGACAATTCCCCAAGCAGACAGATACCCATAGTATGCAGCTGCAGGGTCAGCGGTTTGACCAGGAGGAGGAGTTTTCTGGATATCGTTTATACTGCGCGCAAATTGCAAACCTGTGATTCCAGGATAGTCTTGAAATTTATAGCTACTGTCAATCGGACACATTCCAGTCGGTTTGCCGCTTAGGTTTAGTATCGGATTTGGTCCCTTTGTCACGCCCGCAGAATTAACCTGTGACTGTTGTACAACCGTCACAGTCTTTGTCTCGCAAACGCCAGCGTTGAAGGTAAATTGAGCGATATTTAGTGCAAAAGTACGAGCCAGTGGGTATTTGGTTTCGTTGTTAACGTCGCCAACGACACCTTTTAGTACGAGGTTCTCTGCACTAAAACCAAAGTCGGAGTAGGCCCAATCGGCATAGATCTCGTTTCCGTAAACTTGAATACAAAGGTAGACGTAATTGCTCAAGTCATTTAGATTTTTAATGTCGTGGTTATTTCCAGGATTTGGGATAGTCTTCATTTTGAAGTAAAATATTGCTCTGTCCAGTGTGGCGTTCACACCAACACTTTGCCAAAATCCAGAATTACCAGTTTTACCGGTTTTTTCAAGCTGCCAGGTCGTTGCTGGTCTGGCTAACACTTTTGACGGCAACGGATCACAACTATTTGGGAAACCCCAGTCAAGCCAATTTGCTTTGGCCTTGTCTACCATGGCTTTTAGATTATTTCCATCGCCGATGTCAATGACAGGTCGATTCTGCGGAGTTGGATCTTTGGCAACCTTATCCCTCTCTGGAGTAGTAGAAACCCCTCCATCATAAGCAGATGCCGATTCATTCGGAAAATGTATAACGGTGTAATAATTTACATCGCATTCGTTGAAGTATGATTTGAAATATTGACTTGAGACATGTCTGCGATCAGTATAGCTCCCCATTTGCTTCAGCGATGCGTCAAGATTAGCTTTTGGGTCTATCGAGGCTGCAACCGCCACTGTCTGATTATTTTTCAACCTTGCCACTATGTCGTCCAAAGCCTGCAAAACGGCTGGCCGTTGTTTCGCATACGATACAGGCTCAGCGGGCGAATTTGATGATGCTGAGATTGCACGCATTTGTCCTGGTAAATATGGAGTCAAGAGACTCTCACTGTCACTTGTTAATTTACCGACTGCTACGACTCGTCTGGAGCTCTTTTGTATAACGACTCTAAGGTGGTCTGACGTAAGTATATCGTTCTCGCAGATATTTGCGCCGAATAAGGTGGCGTCGCATGCAAGGTAGGCGACATAATCAGCAGCTGGATAGTTTGCAACAGTACCATCAGTGTTTTTTTGCTGATAGTCTTTTACATTTGATGGCATCGAAAATGAATCAACGCCCGCTCCGTATATTGCATCAATACTGATATCAAATCCACCCCAAGCATCATCATTCTTATATGCAATGTTTAGACCATATGTGATCGCAGGTGTGGTGGAAGTTGTGTAAGTTGTTGGGGGAGCCGGTGGCGGATTTGCGGCCTCAGCTGTATAGGAAACAAAAAAATTGCTGAACATAGCCGTAGCCATCAGGAAAATCTTTGCTGACCTTTTGAATTTGTCCACACCCCTCCTTCAGCGAGATAACTAAAGTTTTTCGATAATATAATTATAAAGATTGTCTGGCGAAATTGCAAAGAAAAAGTATGCAATAAATTCTGTCATTCCAGCCTGTAAGCTTGAGAGGTGGAATTCAGGAAGCCTTTTTCAAAATTTGACAGCCTGGATCCCAGCCTTCGCTGAGATGACAGAATAAAAATAATCTATTTAATATAAGTAACCTATAGTTTGCTTATTTCGTCCTGATATTGGTGTGTTGGCTCATACTCAGGATCAAGCTCTAGTGCATTTACGATTGCAGATTGAGCCGCTGAGACGTAGTGAATTCGGTCAGCCTTCGACAGCTCGGTAAGCTGTGCCGTCTTCATATTTGCTATTGCCAAGTAGAGCCAGCCATCGCGATATTTGCTGTTCATCTGTGTCGCTGTAGTTGCTGGAATGATGGCAAGCTGAAATTCCGATTGCTCAATCAAACCCTTTGCGTTTTTTGCTGCTTCAAACTCACTCGAAGGAACTGCTGTTGCTTGTTTTACTAGCTCAATTTGGAGGTTGAGATTCTTTTCTTCATAAAAAGGCTGCAAAGTACGAATATCTACAGCAGAGCTCTTGGCTAGTATTTCGCGATCCTTTGCCTTCGTATTTAAGCTGTATAGGTTTTGCGCTTTTTCGTATTCTAACTCGGCCGAAAGAAATTTCTTCTGGAGCAGGTATTCATCGCCACTTTTTACATAATTATACGACCAGACTCTGCGCAAGGGTTTGCTGATCAGCAGTAAGAACATGAAGATGATAGCGGCGATCAGCAACCATTTTAGTAAATGATAAAAAAAACCACGATTAGTATCGTCTGGCAAGGATTTCTTAATATCATTTAAAAATTTGATTTGCATTTGGCAGGCAGCACCTTATCGGAGAATTGAGATAATTATTACAATAATAGCGAGGACTAGACGATAGTAGGCAAAGAAGCGGAAATCGGCCTTTTTCAGATAATTAAGCAGGTACTTGATAGCGAGAAAGCCAGCGATTGCTGATGCCGCAACGCTTAGGATGAAGGCAAAGTTTAGTGAAGAAACATCGATTTTGCGGATTTCGAGAGCGAATGCTCCGATCATCGCAGGAGTTCCGAGAAGAAAAGAGAATCTCGCGGCATCGCTACGATTTAAGCCAGCGCCTCTGGAAGCCAGCATCGTAATGCCAGAGCGAGAAACGCCAGGGACAAGAGCTAGGCACTGTGCAATACCTATAAAAAATGATTGCTTGAAAGTGATTTTTTCAATTTTCTCATCTTGTTTTGCCTTATAGTCAACAAGCCAGAGGGCTAAGCCAAAGATTCCAAGATTGATCGCGATCAGCATTGGCGAGTGGAAATACCGCTCGACTTTATCTTGTAGCAGATAGCCAGCCATGCCAGCGGGAATTGTGGCGAGTATTATCTGCCAGAAGAAATTTTTTGGCAATTCAAATTCAGTATGCAAAGAGTCGATAATTTCTTTTTTTCTGCCTTTTACTCTGAAAAGTTGTTGGAAGATCGCTACCCAGTCACGCCAGAAAAAGGCGAGCAGAGCGATGACAGTGCCGAAGTGAAGAGCTACGTCCAAGATTAGACCTTGGTACTTCCAACCAAAAATGTATGGCAGCAAGACCAAATGTGCAGAGGAGGAAATGGGCAGGAATTCAGTTACGCCCTGAATGACACCAGTGATAAGTGAATGAATAATATCTATCATAAAATTATTTTAGCAATAAGTGGGGTCAGAAGGCAAGCAAACATATCAAAACACGATTGTAATATTTTACCCCTTGACAAATTGTTGTATATTTGATACAATTACTTAATTTAAAAAAAGGATATATGAAAACAAACATCAAAGTAAAAGAAATTGCCGATCCAAACACAGAAGTCTGCGTAAATTCGCCAGAACATAAGATCGAAGAGATCAAAGAAGAAATTCGTGGATGCTTCGCCTGTAATGAATGTAACAAGTGTCAAACTGAAGTAATAGATATGTGGAAAGAGGATTAAAATATAATATTGAATAAAAAAGCAGCTCGAAAGGGCTGTTTTTTTATTCAATATTGTCATTCTGAACTCGTTTCAGAATCTTTTCGCTTGTTCAAACAGCAACGAGATCCTGAATCAAGTTCAGGATGACAGAGTGTATTAGCTCTTGCCATGAAACCGGTCATGGACTTCCTTGAGATGTTGGTCGGTGACGTGGGTATAGACTTGCGTCGTCGTGATCGAGGAGTGGCCAAGCATCGACTGGACACTACGAATATCCGCGCCAGCGATCAGTAAGTCTGTGGCAAATGAGTGGCGCAGCGTGTGGGGTGAGACGGACTTCGTGATGCCAGCAAGCTCAGCATATTTCTTGACAATGCGCTCAACTGATCTCACTGTAATACGGTCACCTTTTTTTGATAAGAAGAGTGGATCGTCGAAAACTGCACCGCCGGGTGTGTGCTCAGGGCGCTTGAAGCCACGGTTTTTGATATATTGGTCGATCCAGCTAAGCGCTTCTTTTGAGAGGAAGACGACGCGGATTTTCTTACCTTTGCCGAGAACGGCAATTTCGCCACGCTCAAAATTTATATCATCAGTATCAAGATTTACTAGCTCGGAGACGCGCATGCCAGTTGAGAATAGAACCTCCATCATCGCGCGATCTCTAAGTCCCGAAATTGTCTCAGTGTTTGTCATTGCCAAAATATTATTTATCTCAGCAGACTCAAGAAAATTGATCTCGCGATCACCCTGTTTTGCGACGGGGACCTTTTCAGCGGATAAGGTTTCAATGCCACGCCAAGCTAAATAGCGCAGAAATGCACGAAGAGCAATTATATGATAATTTTGGGTTATTGATTTGAGATCGTGGCCCTCTTGGTCCTTTAACCTGTTTACATAGAGGCGATACCGACGGACTACTTCCTGCGTGACGTCGGCAGGGAAAATATTTTTGTTTTTAACGTATTTCTTCTCAGGGTTTGGTTTGTTAGGGATCTGACCCGAAAGAAAATCAAGAAAACGGTCGATATAGCGATCGTAGTTCTGAGTCGTCAAACTTGAGCGGCCCTTGTCCAGCTCACAGTATTCAAGGAACTCTCTTTTTAGGTCGTATAGACTAGACATCATTCGTAACGATGATTATTCCCACTCTTTTTCGTGCTTGTGGACGAGGAGGAAGGCAATTATGCCTGAGCTGATACCGAGAAGTTCTCCAGCGATAACATCAGAAGGGTAGTGCAGACCGGCACCCATCCGGCCGATGGCAATGCCAGCAGCAAGGATGAAGAGCACAGTGCCTAACTTCTTGTGTCCGTAGAGGAAAACGCTAGTCGCAATAGCGAAAGCGATATAAGTTTGGACAGAAGGAAAAGATGTCGACTCGACTCTGAGGCCTTGAATAATCGGTGTCATGACTTCTGAGCTATGGGAGATAAATGGTTGGGGCCTCTTCCAGAAATAGGTAATTACTAAGTCGGCAATGCCAGCAATAGACATAGCGACGAAAGAACAGATGAAAGCGTTGATTTTTCTTCGCAGTATTAGATAAATAAATGATAGAAAAAAAAGCACGATCACGTATTTGGAAAAGAAAAGATAAGTCCCGTTCAGCCACGGTCGATTGACGATTGCGGCATGGAAATAGAGATAGGTGTGATAATCATAATATCGAAATTTGTCGATGAAGTTCATAAACATATAATACGCGAGAAAAGGAATTAATTCAAAGAAGATTATTCTTTGCCGAAGCGAATTGTGAGCTCATATCTTGCAATATCACGGTCAGAAAATGGGATAAATTTGTCAGCGCTGACGGCCATGACTTCTTCTGCGCCTTTGCCCGTGATGATGACAACATCGTTTTTCTTCGCTTCGTTGATGGCAAGATGAATCGCTTCGCTACGATCAGCAATTTTCCAATAATTTCGATCAAGTCGCCACTTGTTCTTAGTTTCTGAGCCCTTGAAAATTCCATCAGCCACTTCCTGAATGATGGTGGCAGGATCTTCGTCATATGGATCTTCGTTAGTAAAATAAACCAAGTCAGCATAGTGGCCAGCGAGTGCGCCCATAATTGGCCGCTTCGTCTTGTCGCGTCGGCCAGTTGCACCAAGCACAGCGATGATTCGTCCACCCGTGTTTGACATACCGTCCTTGATCGTCTCATAAACATTTTTCAGCGAATCGGCGTTGTGTGCATAATCAACGATAACTGTGAAATCCTGATTTTTCGAAACGCGGATTGCTTCCATACGCCCTGCAACAAGCTTAATTCCCTCGAGACCTTTTTTGATTTTATCTGGATTAAGATCGAGTGCTAAACCAACGCTAAAAGCCGCAAGTGAATTTAGAATGTTGAACTTGCCTGGCAGATGAGAGTTCATCGTCAGTTGACCATCGTCATAAGCAGCAGTAAAGGTCGAGCCGCTTGGTGAAGTTAAGATTTTTCGAGCGACGACGCCATGATCAATTGGTTTCTTGATAGAATAAAGGAATTTTTCGGCGGCAGGTAGTGAATAAAATTTGTTCCAATTTTGGTCATCAGCATTTATAACAAACTTTGCGTCCGGATTGTCCTTGAAAAGCTTCACCTTGGCATTTACGTAGTTTTCTTTGGTTTTGTGATAGTCGAGGTGGTCATGTGAAATATTTGTGAAAACAACTGTGTCAAATTTGATCCCGTGGATACGGTTCTGATCAATCGCCTGTGAAGTGACCTCGAGGACTGCATACTCGCACCCAGCCTTCACTGCTTTTGCAAGAAAACTTTGGGTGACGGATGCTGGTGGGGTAGTAACCCAACGGGCTTTGGTCGTGTGCGGAGTGATTTTGTCATTGATCTTGGTGTTGATAGTTGTCTCCATGGCGTTTCTGACGCCGTTTGCATCAAGCACTGCTGCGATCATATTGCAAACAGTCGTTTTGCCTTTAGTACCTGTGACACCGATCACTTTGATTTTTTTCGCTGGATTGCCATATTTGATACAGGCTAACTTGGCTTCCATTTTGTGGAATTTATTTTTTGTTTGCTGCGGAAACATTTTTGAGAGTATTTTGCGCATTTTAGTGCCTTCTTATTTTTTCTGCTAATTTAAATAATTTATACTGCATTGGCTTCGTCACGAGATCATAGCTGCCCATGATCGATTCAACTTCGCCACCAAACTGCTTCTTGAAGCGGGTCACGCCAGCCCAAGCGTGCTTTGGGTCATCATCGGGAGCGACGCCAAAGAAGTCGTATTTTTCAAAGCCAAGTTCTCTTGCCTCCTGTATAATTTCCCAATGCAGGAGATATGGTGCCATCAAATTTTTGTATTCGTCGCTTGAGGCTCCAAACATATATATAGCAGTTTTTCCAGAGTATACAATGATAGCAGAAGCGAGCGGTGTATTTTTGCCGTCAATAACTTTGTAAGCAGTGTAAATTTTCATCAAATCATTTTGCCCAATAGTTTGTGCAAAATTATCAAAATATTTCTTTGTGCGATAGGTGATGTGGTGCCTCTTTGCAGTGACTGAATAAAGTTCGAAAAAAACATCTATTCCGTGCTGCAGGTCGGTTTCTTTTATAATTGTAAGTTCATTCTTCGCAGCAAGTCTGACATTGTACCTGCCTTTTTGTTTCATTTCGCTAAGCAGCTGATCAGTATTCTTCGTTAAGTCGAGGGTGAGTGTGTGCTCAGGCTGCATTTCCTCAAAAGCGCGAATAAATGATTTTGGTGGCTCAAACTGATCTTTTGGTATGTCGAGCTCAAGTCGATAAAAGATTGCGTTATTATCTTCGCAAATAGTCTGAATAGTTTTGTTGAAATCTTTGTCGGAGAGCGCCGCAACCTGTGATTCCTTCACGAGCGGAGAGTAAAGCATCGAGTAGCCAAAAGGCAGATCTTTGCGCAAGATCAAAATGCCGTCGAGCCAGTAGCTCTTCTGGTAGCCAGTCTTGAGTTTGAACTCTTCCCAGTATTTTGATTGAAAGATTGATTCCATATTTATATCATAACAGGTTTAAAAAAATATTTCGAGCACGCTTCCTTGATAATAAAGTCAAAAAATGGTAAAAAAACATAATGCAACAAAGTGAAAATAAAACAATTAGAATGCTCGCGATCGAGAGCAGCTGTGATGAAACAGCCGCTTCTGTGATTGAAGAAATTGATGGTAAGCCTGTAGTAATATCAAACGTTATTTCTTCTCAAATCGACCTTCACGCAAAAACAGGTGGTGTTGTTCCTGAGGTCGCCTCTCGAGCTCATATGGAGGCGATCAATCCAGTAATCGCACTTGCACTGCTTGAGGCAAAAAACACGCAATCTGCTGATAATTTTGAGAACGCCGATCTAAATATTGGAGCTGAGAGTTACCAGGAGGCGATCAAACTTTTTGCAAAGATTACCCATATTGCGGTCACTGCAGGTCCTGGACTCGTTGGATCGCTACTTGTTGGCTTCAACGCTGCGAAGACTCTAGCTTATACCCAGAAATTGCCGATTGTCGCCGTTAACCATATCGAAGGACACATTTATTCTGGTCTTGTAAATTTATCTTCTGACAATATCAAGTTTCCTTTACTCGCTTTAACTGTTTCTGGCGGTCACACATCGCTTACTTTGATGTCGGATCATGGAGAGTATCAGCAGCTCGGCCAAACGCTAGATGACGCAGTCGGCGAAGCTTATGACAAAGTCGCGAAATTGCTAAACTTGGGCTATCCGGGAGGACCGATCATTTCTAAATATGCACAGGAATTTAGAAATGAATTTAGTAATATTGAAAGTGACCGATCTCCTATAGTATTTCCTCGCCCTATCATAAATGATGGCAGCTTAAACTTTTCTTTTTCTGGTCTGAAAACTGCCGTTCTGCAAAAAGTAATAAATTTACGGAAAGAGACTACTGTTGATCTCACACTCTCGCAGAAACAAGAAATTGCTGCTGCTTTTGAGGAGGCAGTCGCCGAAGTTCTTTGTACCAAAACCCGAAGAGCGATTGAAAATCATCAACCAAAATCCGTAATCTTCGCTGGTGGAGTCTCAGCTAATCCATATCTAGTTTCAAGATTGAAAAAAATGATTGATGAGTGCGATGACGAAATTACATTTTTAACACCAGAGCGCAAAATGACAGGCGATAATGCTGCAATGATTGGGATCGCCGCCTACTACCATATTCAAAATAATGAAATTTCAGAGTGGGACGAGATCAAAGTAGATTCAAATTGGGAGCTGGTCCAATAATTTGTCACCTTCTATTGACAAATAGCTAGAAAATACCTATATTATAATTGTTATGAAATACACAATATCCAAAAATCCAATGCAACTAGGCGAAGCCGATCCGATCGGGCGATTTTTGGTAAACATGAAACTCTATAGATAAATATAAAGTCAAACAGAACTATCAAAAAATCGCCCGAGCCGAAAACTCGAGCGATTTTTGTTTATCCTTGGTATGATTCGTCGGTCATACTAAGAAATAACTAAAATTATACGGCGAGAAAAGGAGTACTATTATGTACGGTCCAAAAATTTCGGTCACATTTGACCGAGGAAAGGGTCCTATCGAAATATCGATGGGTCCAGTAATAGACGAGAAGGCGGCAGCAAAGACATTTACAGAGTTTTTTGCAGACAGTAGAACACGTTTTTACTTGAGCCCAAACTTCCCATTTGCAGAGAGTAACGAGGCGGATTATTTCAAATCAGCCGCATCCAATCCTGACGTGGTTACTTGGACGGCAACGGTCGATGGTAAGTTGATCGGTAGCGTTGCCCTCCATGCTGTCGACGTGATCAATCAGCACGCTGAAATCGGTATCGTGATTGGTGACAAAGACTATTGGGGCAAAGGAATCGCAAGAGTGCTCGAAGCAATGGTGCTTGAGTATGCATTTCGCATTTACATCTCTGGTGGATTGCACAAAATAGTTTGCAAAGTATATATCCATGGTGATGGGAACGGTGGCAATCTTGCCAGCAAAAAGGCGATCGAGTCACTTGGTTTCAGGACAGTGGGGGTTCAGAGAGATCAACTCTGGAAAAATGGTCGATGGGTGGATGTCTGGATCGGTGAGATATTAAACTCAGAGTGGCAGACAGTCCGCAAGGATGTCTTGAAAAAGATTGGGGTTAAGAGGTTCAATCTATTTCCTGGTTGCGAGGACGTGGGTAAAGTCGACGAGATAGTCGAGTAAATCATGGCCCTGCTGGACACAATTCAGCAGGGCTTTCCTTATATATGATAATTCGCTAAGATTAAATGAGATAATATTTAAAAGAAAGATAAATGATCTCGACAATAATTGATTTTTTGGCAAGCGTTGTTATCAATACAATTGATCATCTCGGCTATGCCGGCGTCTTCTTCATGATGGCGCTTGAGAGCTGCGGTATTCCAATGCCCTCTGAAGTGATTATGCCTTTTGCTGGCTTCTTGGTTTACGATGGCAAGATGTTGTTTTGGGCTATTACTATCATCGGCGCATTGGGGAACTTGTTTGGATCTTGGTTGGCATATTGGATTGGCTACAAAGGCGGTCGACCGCTGATCGAGAAATATGGCAAGTACATCCTCATCTCAAAGCACGATCTCGATCTTGCTGATCGATGGTTCTCGAAATATGGCGATTGGACAGTTTTCTTCGGCAGACTTTTGCCAGTTGTTCGAACCTATATTTCCTTCCCAGCAGGTATCGCCAAGATGGACTTTAAGCGTTTCTCTCTTTTTACCCTGATGGGTGCCTTGCCATGGACGGCTCTATTTGCGTGGCTTGGTATCAAAATGGGCGCAAATTGGGAGCTAATTCGACAGAAGTTACATACTTTTGATATGGCGATCTTGATAATTGTGATTTTGTTCATCATTTGGTACGTACTCCGCCACATCAAACATCGCAGAGCGGAGGGATAGATCTTCTCTTGGAACGCATGATGATAATGAAAAAAAGACTTCACAATTGCGAAGTCTTTTTTGATATAAATCAATATTTAGGCCTGATCGGTAGGAGCTTGTGCTGGCGGAGTTGCTGGCATCGCAGGTGCAGGAGCCTCAGCAGGCATTTGTGATGAGTCGGCTGGAGTCTCTTCGGCTGGGAGTGGTGCAACAGTTGCTTCTGGTTCTGGCAAAGGCGCAAAAACGTCGTTTTCGTCGGTCGTCATTGTGAAGGGTGCCGGCGCAGGCTGAGAAGACTCTTCGACGGTAGGGGTTTCAGCGACTGGAGCCACCGTTTCTGAAGCGACTGAAGCAGGTGCTTCTTCTTCATCAACCGATAGCTCATCGGTTTTCATACCAGTCAGTTTTTCAAGGTGATGAACGCCGACAATGATTGCCGATGGCTTGCCATTCTTTGTAATTACGTATAGTGCATCCGTGCCTTCAACAGTCTCAATAATCTGATTAAGCGAGTCGCGTGCATCAGTAACGGGAATAATCTTTTCAATATCAACTTCCAACATAGAACCTCCGAAATTTTAATAATTGTTGATTACATTTTAAACCATTTTTGCCAATAGTCCAACCAAGTGATAAAATGAATTCATAAATAATATGGAATGAAAAATGAAAAATGAAAAATCTGGAGGCGGCTTAGTTCAATTTATCAAGTTTGCCCTTGTCGGCGTTTCGAACACTACCGTCGACTGGGTTGTATTCTTTTTGTTGAAGGCGACGATCATCGACCCAGACGTACAGATAGAGAAAAACATCGGAAAGGCGGTTTCATTTTTCGTTGCTATGCTCAACTCTTATCTCTGGAACACAATCTGGACATTTAAGAAGGAATATCAGAACGTCACTGGCGGCGCGGACGCAAGGAAACAAAAAGGAGCGGTGTTTCTAAAATTTGCTCTCGCAAGCATCGTCGGTTGGGGCATAAATGTGTATTTCTACAATCTCATTTCTACGAAGGTCTCTTATCAGCTTTTTGGTAAGGCTGACATTTTGGCCCTTGTCGTTGCTTCCTTCTCTGCGATCGTGTGGAATTTCTTTTCTAATAAATTTTGGACGTATAAGAAGTGATTGTAAAGTTATTCTCAATTCTGCTATCATTATCTCATGCAAGAAACTAAAAAACTTTTATCTAACACAATAATAATTTTCATTGGGACGCTTGTCGGCAGTATTTTTTCCTATCTTTTTAATATGCTGATGGGCCGGATGCTTGGGCCGGCACAATATGGCGAGTTAACTGCGCTGCTCTCGCTGTCTGTAATAATCTCAGTCGGAGGTGGCGCTGTGTCAACTGTCGTCATGAAATATTCCAGTGACATGTTCCACTCAAATCAAAAAGAAGCGATTAGAAAATTGTTTTTTAAATTTACAAGACTTTTTTTAATCTTCTCAGTTTTGCTTTTTGCTATAGGAATTGCATTGGCTAGGCCGATAGCTGATTTTTTTGGGATAGATAGTCAAATGCCAGTAATAATAACCTTGATCGGATTTATTTTCGGCTATCTTATAGTAATAAGTAGGGGTGTCCTGTTGGGCATGCAAAATTTTAAAGTTCTAGCTTTTACCAACGCTCTAGAAATGTTTTTAAAGCTTTGCCTCGGTGTCGTTCTTGTAAAAATCGGATTTTCTACTAGCGGGGCCATCGGTTCTGTCGTCCTTGCTACTGCTATAATATATTTTGTAATACTGATACCTCTGAAGAAGGTGGTCACGAAGAAAAAAGATGTTTCAGAAAAACCATTCACATTTGATCGGAAATCAATCATCAAATATACGTGGCCAGCATTTATATCTGCGTTGCTACTGGTTATTTCAATGAATGTCGATGTGATCATGGTCAAACATTTTTTCTCCGCTCAGGATGCAGGATTATATGCAGCAGTATCAACGGTAGCGAAAATAATTTTGTTTTTAACTGCCCCAATCATCTCGGTAATGTTCCCAATGATTTCGGAGCAAAAAACAAAAGGCACCAAGCATTACAAGCTGTTTCTTTTTTCCTTGCTCTTCACATTATTGGGGGGCTTAGTTATTCTAGGAGCCTATTTCGTGATGCCGTCAAGAATATTGTCTATCCTCTATGGTGCAGGATATACGTCACTATATTATCTGTTGCCAGAAGTTGGCATTGTGGTATTATTCTATTCACTGATCAATTTGCTATCCAATTACTTCCTTGCTATCCGTGATTTTGTTTTCTTGTGGTTTTTCGGCGCAATCACCGTTATGCAAATAATTTCTATATATCTATGGCATCCCTCAATCACAATCGTCGTCCGTACACTAATAACAAGCTTTGGTCTTTTGCTTTTCCTTATGATGGGCTATTATCTTTACACAAAAAAAGATCAAATCTCTTTGTACTTAAGGGGGGAATATGAAGAATAATCCGAAGCTATCAATAATCATTCCAGCTTATAAAGAGGAAAAAAATATTTATAAGACAATAGACGAAATATTAAAGGCTCATGACATCCTGGATTATGATTACGAGGTTATCGTTGTTGTCGACGGGTCTCCAGACAATACAGCTGAAGAGGCGAAACGTCATCATTCGGAGAAACTACATGTTTATGAATATAAACAAAATCATGGCAAGGGTTTCGCTTTGAAATATGGAACAGACAGAGCGCTCGGCGATATAATCACTTTTACTGACGCAGGAGGTGATTTTAATCCGACTCAGTTTGACAAATGTGTGAAGCTAATGGAAATATTTGATGCAGACTTTGTGATCGGCTCAAAGCGCCACCCAGCTTCAAAAGTCGACTACCCCTTTGTTAGAAGAATTTATTCTTGGTTCTATTCTAAATTGGTGAAGCTTCTTTTTGGCCTAAACATAACAGACACTCAAACAGGGCTGAAATTTCTTAAGAGAAATGTTGCTAGAGATGTAATGCCAAGAGTGTTAGTGAAGCAGTATGCCTTTGACCTAGAGATGCTTGTTATTGCAAGTCAACTTGGTTACAGGCGCATCTTTGAAGCACCTGTAGAGATGAAATTCAATACAGAGGGCGCGTCTAGCGCTGCAAGCTTTAGTACTATAAAAAAAATGTTTAGTGATACATTGGCTATTTTTTATCGCGCTCACATTTTAAATTATTATAGAAAAAATAATAGAAATATTGCATGAAGTTACTATGGTTGTCGTGGAAAGATATTAAAAATCCGTTAGCTGGTGGCGCCGAAGTCGTAACCGATAATTTGTTGACTCGTCTATCGCGAGATGGTAATGAAATTATTCTTTTAACCTCTGGATACATTAACGCAAAGCCTGAAGAAACTATAAACGGATACAAGATTATCCGAGTTGGTGGTAGGTGGAGCGTCTACTATGCTGTCTGCAAGTATTACAAGGCAAATTTGCTTGGTTGGGCCGATATTGCGATAGAAGAAATCAATACGATACCTTTTTTTAGCCAGTATTATTTGAAAGAAAAATCTTTTTTGTTTTTTCATCAATTGTGTCGGCAAATTTGGTTTTTCCAAATGTTTTTTCCATTGAGTGCTGTCGGCTATTTGCTGGAGCCAATTTACCTCTGGTTACTACACAAAAACAAAGTCATCACAATATCAGAGAGTACAAAAAACGACTTAGCTCGGTATGGTTTTAAAAAAGATAGTATAGGAGTGATCTCAGAAGGGATTGTCTTGGAACCTCTTGAATCTCTTAGCTCAGTTAAGAAATATGATAAATTGACGCTTCTTTCTCTTGGCGCAATAAGAGAGATGAAGAGAACTGATTTACAGATCAAGGCATTCGAACTAGCAAAGGAAAAATTTCCCGAGTTGCAAATCAAGATTGCAGGTGGCGGAAAAGGCAAATATTTTGACAAAGTTATGTCTTTGATTCAGAATAGTGAATATAAAAATGATATTGAGTATTTGGGTCCGGTTGGTATGTTGAGTGAGGAGAAAATAAGGTTGCTCCAGAAGTCCCATCTTATCCTTGTTACGTCAATCAAGGAGGGCTGGGGATTAATCGTAACCGAGGCAAATAGTCAGGGTACTCCAGCAGCCGTATATAATATCGATGGCCTACGTGACAGCACCAAAGATGGTATAACCGGATGGGTTACAGACAAAAATAGTCCCGAAGGGCTGGCCGAAAAAATTATTGAAGCCCTGTCTGATCCAAAGAAATATGAGAAAATAAGGAGTGCCGGCTGGGATTGGAGCAAAGGGATTACTTTTGATCAGTCATACAAAGATTTTTTGAATATTATTAAGAAGCGCTAAGGAGAAAAATGAAAATAGCTTTTTTTGACATTAAGCCAGAAGACGAGAAGTACTTTAAAGATAATTTGCCTGAGGATGAGCTATATTTTTCTACAGGGATTTTTACGCCGGAGGATGTCGAGAAGGTAAGAGACTACGAGATCATTTCAATCAGAGAACGATCAAAGCTTACAGCAGATATGCTAAAGAAAATGCCAAACCTAAGAGTAATCTGTGCTAGGACTACAGGATTCAATCATATCGACACAGAATGTTATAGCTCTGGCGATACAATACTTTGCAACGTGCCTGCCTATGGACAAACTACTGTCGCAGAGCATGCTTTTGCTTTGATCCTTACGCTTTCTAGGAAGATATATAAGAGTAAAGTTGAGAAAGTTGGACATTTCTTTAATGAGCCAGAAATCCAGGGCTTTGATCTTCAGGGCAAGACAATCGGAATAATCGGAACAGGAAAAATTGGTTCGAATGTTGCCAGAATCGCACGCGGATTTGATATGAATATTCTTGGATACGACTTCTATCAGAATGCTGAAGTTGCCGAAAAGTACGGCTTAGTCTATGTGCCTCTCGATGAGCTACTTGAAAAATCCGATGTGATAACTTTGCATTTACCATCAACGCCAGAAACTCATTATCTAATAAACAAAACCAACATATCGAAGATTAAAAAAGGCGCGATCTTGGTAAACACAGCCCGAGGGGATCTTATTGAGGCAGAAGCTTTGTTGGAAGCACTTAACAGTGGCATAATCGCGTCAGCAGGGCTTGATGTTTTGCAGGGCGAAGAGCGTATTTTCAGACAGTTGCAACCACGAAAAGCGGATAACGTCGACCTCGCTAATGAAAAATTATTGGATCATGACAACGTCATTGTCACACCGCATAACGCGTTTAACACAGTTGAAGCGTATCAGAGGATATTAAACTGTACGATAGAGAACATTCATGCTTACAAGAATAATCAACCAAAAAATGTCATCAAATAAGCCGTTGGTTTCAATAATAATTCCGACTAAGAACTCGGCAGAGTATCTTTCGAGATGTCTCAAGTCTGTTAGAAATCAAACATATAAAAATATCGAAATAATACTTGTCGACCAAAACTCAACAGATAATACAGTTGATATTGCAAAAAAATTTGATTGTCACATATTTTGTATCAACGCAAATGAACGATGTGATCAGTTCAACTTTGGTGTCAAGAAGTCCACAGGACAATATATTTACATAATTGGTTCAGATTTTGTTTTAGATGCCCAAGTGGTCGAGCAAGCGGTTGCCAAATGTGAGATAGAAGGTTACGACGCTCTGTATATTCATAATACATCAGACCCAACAATTAGCGTTTGGTCTAAAATAAGGAAATTTGAGAGGGATATGTATAGGGGCGATGATCTAAATGTTGCTGCACGTTTCTTCAAGCGAGATGTTTACGTGAAGCTTGGAGGCTACGATGAAAAACTTGTTGCTGCAGAGGATTACGATTTGCATAATCGCCTAATAAAGGCTGGGTACAAGGTCACTACCATCGAAGCAGAGGAGACGCATATTGGTGAGCCAAAGACTATCAAAGAAGTTTTTGACAAACACTATTACTATGGGAAAACACTGGGCCAATTTATGGCAAAAAATGAAGAAGTCGGAGCGAAGCAGCTGACTCCTATAAGGCCGGCTTTTTTACGTCACTGGTTTGAATTTATTAGGCACCCCCTGCTTGGCTTTGGGTTCTTCTATTATCAATTTGTAAAATACTTGGCTGGTGGCCTCGGCTATATATCGGCAAAATATGTAAAAGGAGCTAAAGACTAATGGAAAATGTCAAAATTAGTATCATCATTCCTGTGCATAATGAGGCCAAGCTTTTAGAAAAAATATTAAAAAGTTAGTTGATTATTGCAAGAAAAACGGTATTTCTCCGGAGATTCTTCTGTGCGAAAATGGTAGCACCGATAAAAGTCTGGCAATCATTCAAAACATGGATGTTCAAGGTTTGAAAAAGGTCTATATAAACCAGAGAGGTCTTGGTGCTGCATATCGGGAAGGCATCAAGCAGGCAACGAACGAAATAGTCTATTTTACTGGGATCGATTTTCCTTTTGGTTTGGACAACATTAAGGACTGCCTTAAGGAGATTGAGGATTATGATATTATCTTTGCGTCGAAGGCTCACCCAAAATCAAAAATAAGTAATTCCTTGAAGCGCAGAGTCACTTCGAAAGTATTTAGGTTCTTCCTTCGTATTTTTCTCGGACTAAAAATTATGGATCCGCAGGGTTGCGTAATGTTTCATAGGAAAAAAATAAACAAAATACTAAAATATTGTGACTCAGATAACGCTTTTTTTGAAACGCAGATAGCTCTTTACTCTGAATTTGATGGATTCAAATATTTAGAAATACCAGTCTGCTATGATGACCCTAGGTCAGACTCAAAGATAAACATTCAGAAAGACGGCCAGGAAATGCTCAGAGCAATTATTGCCGAAAGACCAAAAATTAAAAGACTATCTAAGATCTGCAAGTCAGGAGGAATAATCTAGATGTTAAAAAGAGTCAATATTAACTATAAAACCATCTTAATCTTTTTATTTTGTTTTTTAGCGGTATTTCCGCTATATCAGATGATTGCTTCTAGAGGTCATCGTGAAGAATCGCTTAATAATTATAGCTCTGTCTCTCCAATGAAAGCGGTAACGTTTGATGAGTTAGCAAAAGGAGACAATGCCGTCAACAATTCAGCCATTATTAATCAAAACCCAGCAGATTCATGGGATGGTTTTTCAAATGACAAAATTTCGGATGGTTTTGTTACATCTTTTTATGGTGTACAGACGATTAGCAAAATCACTATAAATTTCTCTGACTCATACCCGATTAATTTCGATATTGAAGCATATAGTCCAAGCGGTTGGAAGACAATAGATCGGGTACGGAACAACTCAAACCAGTATTATTTGGGTTATTTTGATGGTGTACAAACTGACAAAATACGATTTACCTCTCACAAAACTTTTTCAGGGGTCGTGAAGATTGTAGATTCATTCTATTACACCGCACAAAGAAACAATATTGTCAAATCATTATATAAATCGCTCTTTGTTTTCGCTCCTTCTTTTGGGTCTGGTGTCTTCTATATTTTGTTTTTTATACTGTGCATTTTCACAGGCGGATTTGTATTATGGCATCCGTTTACAAAATTATTCCCAGAAAATATACCGCTTAATTCATTCGGAATGGGATTTGTATATTGGTTCTTGGTGGGCTATGTATGCAATATTGTAAGGATAGATGAACACAAGACGATTTTAATGTCTATTATAGCTTTACTTGGATCTATCAATCTCATTCTCACCGTAAGGAGAAGAAAAATGTTCATCGAGCAGCTTTACCGTGAACGAATCATCTATATAATAAGTCTGCTATTTCTGTTTTTTATTTTTGTATGGACCTTTATTTTTGAAAATAGGTATACCGGAAGCCATGTCTTGTATGATTTGTATTATAATAATTCTCCTGCATATCAGATTTTCGGTAGCTACACTACAGACCAAATGTTTCCATTCTTGCAGATCAAGCAGATTTTCTATGGTGCAGATAATATGGTTGGCTCTTGGACTAGAAGCGAAATTATGGCCAATGCGTTAGGCAGACCTCAGTTTTTTACCAACGCTTTCATCATTTTTTATAGAGTATTTGGTGATAACTTTTTTGTTTTTCAATCTATCGTCATTGCGTCAATCAGCATGCTGTTAGTGTCTGTTTATTCTTTTGTCAAAAGCATTTTTTCGAGCAAAATAGCTTACATCACTATTGCACTCTTGATCCTTAATTATTATATTTTTTACATTTTTCAATTGACTCAAATTAAGCTGATCGCGATTTTCTTTGTTTTTATCTTGTTGGGTCTTATATCAGAATACAAAAAAAATAAAAAGATAAAGTATTTATATCTAGCCGGTTTTTTTGGAGGACTAGGCATACTAACCCACAATTCTATGGTTGCTTATGTTTGTGCAGGGTTGTTTTTCCTCCAACCAAATCTTATAAAAATTATTAAAAGCCCAAAGATTACTTTGTCGTATTTAGTCTTGCCCATAACGATGTTCGCTATTTGGTTTGTCGCTGCAAAAATGAATGGCGGTATCGACCTCATAAACGCAGTAATTATAGGCAAAGTTGCTATTTTGCCCTCGACATGGCCTCAAGTAGGATTGATGAGCAGAATCGCTCAGATCATATATCCACGTTACCTAAATTTTATTGGTTTATTTCAGCTGAATCCATATCCGCAAACTTGGGATAGGATTCCGTATGGTGTCTGGAGGGTCACTTTAAGCGGTGCAATTAGTTTTAGTGCATTATTTTTTGTTGCATGGGGTCTGGTTAGGAGAATTAAGCAGACTGATCTGGTTGTCGGTTTGCTTGTTATCCCTTTTGTATTCGCCCTTGGCAGCCATAGTTTTCCTTCCCTCTTTGGGGTTCATCTTTATCTGATTCCGACTATTATTGTCCTCCTCTCATTAGCAGCCACAATTGTGGTAAAGAGCCGAAGGCTCTTGATAGTGATCTTTATTCTTTCGATAGTTGAGAGGCTTTTTGTCGGATTCTTAGTTTATCCCTCAGAGACAACATCTGGACTCTCTAGGATTATAGCAATAAATCCACTTCATGGACTTTTACTTTTTTCATTCCTGATATTGCCTATTTCAATACTATTACTAATAGTAGTCAAACAAGCGGTTGCTACTGATAACAGCGATAAGGGCATTGAGTAAACCAAAGTATCATTTACAAGACCGTGGCTTTGCGAATATAGATATTTTACCCAAAAGTTACAATGAAATTTTAATCCATTTTTAATCTGATGAGCTGCTTCAACGGGAGTTATCGTAGGAACATGTCCTCCACTCTGAAACATAACACCAAAAAAATCTTCACATTTGCCATAGCCTTCATTTTTCTATGTGCTTTTTTAGCCATTTTTATTGGCGACAAAGAGCATTTTGCTGAATCAACTAACAGTTTCAAAAAGATTGAGATATCAAGCGTGACGGCACGTGATTCGTATCCTGAGGCGCCTCCGAATTCAAATTTTATCGGAGCTTTTGATAATAACAAGCTCACTGGGTGGAACGGTTTTGTAAATTACAATTTCTCAAACTATATAATTGTAAATTTCGAGAGATCGACGAAGCTGAGCAAAATGTTCGTAAATTTTGGCACTAGTACGCCGGCAGAAGACTTTACAATCGACTTCATGAGAAACGGTGAGTGATTAAGCGTTGAAACAAAGACAAACTTTAATAAATCGTACTACTTTGGATATTTTGATGACAATGTGGGCACAAATGTGAGTAGTGCCAGAATTACATTTACAAAGAGTAAGATCGGAATCCAGTCAGTAATAGATGTGGAAGCATACTCTGCAGAGAAGACTAGTTTTGCGCTCTCGGCTTATAACCTCGTTTTTTGTCATGATAGATCTTTCTTCGCATACTTTTTCTATATAATCCTGATAGCTCTAATAATTTTTCTCACAGGAGCGTTAGTCACAAAGCCGTTAGAGAAACGTATCTCCGCCGAAGAAATTCCTGTCGTCAGATTTGCAGCGGGCATCGTCGCAACAGGCTTATTTGGATTGCTTTTTTATCTGTTGCCTGCGAGTATCGATCTTAGGTCTTTTGTGATCATTTTTTACTTGGTTTGGATCCCTTTGTGTCTTAAGTTTGGCTCATTCAGAAACATGGGACTAAAAAATCCGGTCTACGTCGCTACTGCCATTTTTGCCATATTTTTGATTATGTGGACATTTTACTTTGACGGGGGACGCCTCTTTCTGGTCAATATGACCATTACTATGAGAATCAAGGACATTATAGTATAAATAGATTTCCGCCTCCTTATAACACCGATCAGATTGTCCCATATGGCACGGCGAAGCTGCTCATGTATCACGATAAAGTTGGTAGCCCAGCTTTTGCAGATCAGCTAGGGCTTAATTCGATCGCTGATCGTACTCAGTTGTTTCCATTCTCTGTTATACCTTTCTTGAAGCTATTTGGTGACAGCTTCTTCGTTTATGAAATGGTTGGACTGTCGATGATGATATTTCTTATCCCTGCTCTCTTCTTGCTAGCAAGGCTACTCTTCAAGAGTAAAAAGGTAGCGTATCTGTCAGTATTATTTTTTTCTCTGAATTATTATCTTTTTTATCTTAGCATTTTGACTCAAATGAAATATATTTCATTGTTGTTCTTGATAATGTTTATATATTATTTGATAAAATATCGCACGAAAAGCAATTCTCAATTTGATCTTATTTTGGCAGGACTTATGGGCGGAGCGGCAGTGTTGTTTCACAATTATGCAATTATATATATAATTGCAGGATTATTTTATTTGTCGCCTAATCCTCTAAATTGGTTTAAAGATAGAATCCAGATATTTAAAGGAATCTTGCTCCCCGTAGTTATTTTCATTGTATGGTTGGTCGGGGCTAAGATTTTTTCGAATGCTTGGCTTATTAATGATGTAACTGTCGGAGCGAAACAATCTGGGCTATGGGGTCAGATAAGCTCGGGAGTTGAGTCGCGGTATTTGAACGTAATGGCATTATTCAATCTCGGACCAACATTTAATTATTTGAATTCAAGTATTGGTTTTTTTAAACTGTCTATAATTGGATTTTCCACAATTTCATTGTTCTTCCCGATAATATTTGGCGTAATCCGCCGATACTTCATCTTTAAAGCCGAAATTATATCTTTTATAATAGTAGTTTTCGTTCTTGATGTATTGTTTAACGGTATTTATACATTCTATGGGATACATTTATATCTGATAGGATGTCTGCCATTTTTGTTTCCATTTGCCGCAGCTTGGGTTTGCAAGGCTAAGAAAGCTGTGAGAAATAGCATCATATTATTAGCGATAGTAGAATTTGCTTATGTGTCATTGATCTATTATCCGCTAGATATCACTGCAGGCATTAGGTCAAGTATCTCAAATTCTCCCATAGCCGGGTGGTTTCTTCTTATGGCTTTTCTTGCTGTCTTTATAATATTGGTGGTATATCTGCTTCTAAATATTTTCGTTAGCAAAAAAAATCGCGAAAAAGAAAACTATAAATTTTTTAGAAAATAGTTGTATTGATTATTTGGTTGAGTGTTTCTTTGTTTGTTGACAAAAACAATTTTGACTTGAATCTTCTCTTTGTGCTACAATCAGGTCAAATTAAAGATTAACAGCAAGGAGCACATGATCAAAATAACACAGCCTATTATTGGCCAAGAAGAGATAGACGCAGTAGTCGAAGTTATGAAGTCTGGAGTGATCGCTCAGGGACCAATAACAGCAAAATTCGAAGAGGAGTTTGCTAACTTTTGCGGAACCAAATATGCTTCCGCAATGAGTAACGGTACAACAGCCCTTCACGCTGCTCTTTATGCATGCGGAATAAAAGAAGGTGACGAAGTCATTACAACACCCTTTACTTTTGTTGCTACTGCAAACTCAATTCTAATGCAGAATGCTACTCCCGTTTTTGTCGATATTGATCCAGAAACATACTTGATTGACCCGAAAGAGGTGGTAAAGAAGATTACAAGCAAAACAAAAGCTATCCTACCTGTCGATCTATACGGACAAGTTTATGATGTTGAAGAGATAGGCGAAATTGCCAAATCTAACAACTTGATGATTATTGAGGATGCATGTCAGGCTCATGGTGCAGAATACAAGGGGAAGAAATCAGGTACCTTTGGAGATGCGGCTTGTTTTTCTCTTTATGCGACCAAAAACATGGTTACGGGTGAAGGTGGAATGCTAACTACCGACAACGAAGAAATTAATGACAAGGCTCGAATGTTCCGTCATCATGGTCAGTCAGAAAAAGTTAGATATACTTATTTTGATTTGGGGTATAATTATCGGTTAACTGATATAGCCTCTGCAATTGGCAGAGAGCAGCTCAAAAAGTTAGATAGCTTTACAGATGCTAGAATTCGCAACGCAACAAAATTATCAGAAGGATTAAAAGATATCCCAGGAATTGTGATCCCGAAGGTGAAGGCAGACTGTAAGCATGTTTTTCATCAATTTACTATTAGAGTTACAAAAGATTTCCCACTGACTCGCGACGAATTGTCTGAGTATCTTACAAAAAATGAGATCGGCAACGCTATATTTTATCCAAAGCCCCTTCACACCTTCCCTCAATTTGAAAAGTTTGGTTATAAGTTAGGTGATTTTCCAATTGCAGAGGCTGTAAGCAGAGAAGTCTTGTCGTTACCTGTTTATCCTTTGGTTACGGATGAAAACATCGAGTTTATCATTAAATCAATAAAAGAAGCTGGTAAATAATATGGACAAGATAAACGTAGCTGTAATTGGCGTTGGTAATATGGGGCAACACCATGCAAGAGTCTATTCTGAGCTTCCAAACGTAAATTTGGTTGCTGTTTGTGACATGGATCTTGAGCGTTCAAGCAAACTTGCAAAGTCGCACGATTGTTTGGCCTATGATGACTATGAAAAGATGCTGAAGGAAAACAAGATAGATATCGTGTCGGTCGTCGTTCCAACATTCCTACACCATAAAGTAGCTTGTGCAGTTTTGGCTCTGGGTTCGAATGTCTTCTTAGAGAAACCAATCGCTGTATCCCTGAAAGAGGGAAAAGAAATTATAGCAACAGCAAAGAAAAACGGCAAAAAATTGATGATAGGGCATATCGAAAGATTTAATCCTGCTATACAGAGGCTAAAGGAGTTGATCGAAGAAGGAAGAATTGGAAACATCATCTCCATAAACATAAAGCGTGCTGGTGGACTGCCACCTCAGATCAAAAACGCTAATGTTGTGATCGACCTAGGCATTCACGATATTGATATAGCGAACTTCCTTGTTTCAGACTTTCCGACTGAAGTATATGGGTTCAAGTCAAAGAATCTGATTGATGAACAAGAGGACAGTGCTGTAATTTTGCTTAAATATAAAAATTCGTCAGCTTTTATCGAGGTAAACTGGGTAACCCCAGTGAAGGTAAGAACGCTGGATATCACTGGCACAAAAGCGTTCGCACGTGTCGATTATATAAATCAGACTATTGTACTTTATGAAAACAGCTATATGCATAAACCAAGCCGAAGCTATAAAGATTTCGATGAGTTTATTGCAAAGTTCAGTGCTACTGATGAGGTTAAGGTTGGCATAAACAAAGCGGAGCCTCTGAAATGTGAGCTTGAAAGCTTTGTTGCTGCTGTAGCGAATGACACTATTCCTTTGGTAACTGGTGAAGAGGGATACAAAGCCTTGGAAGTATGCCTAAAAATATAGGAGAATAATGGAATATTTTAAACATGAGACTGCGGATGTTTCTGAAAAAGCGGAGATAGGTTCTGGAACTAAGATTTGGAATTATGCTCAAATTCGGGAAGGCGTGAAGATTGGAGCCGACTGTATCCTCGGAAAAAATGTATATATAGATTCAAACGTGCGAATAGGCAATAAATGTAAGATTCAAAATAATGTATCCGTTTTTCATGGCGTCACTATCGAAGATGGCGTATTTGTTGGGCCTCATGTGTGCTTCACAAACGACAAGAATCCTCGAGCGATCGATGAATCAGGAAATCTTAAATCCGCTGACGACTGGGATGTCAGTGAAATATCAGTCGGTTATGGTGTGGCAATTGGTGCAAACTCAACAATCTTGCCAGGCGTGAGCATAGGAGAGTTTGCCTTAATCGGCGCTGGATCCGTTGTGACAAAAGACGTGGCTTCTTATAACATGGTTTTCGGCAATCCAGCTCGCGTACATGGAATAGTTGATAAGGCAGGAAAATTAGTTAAGAAAACTGATTGAGTACTAAATAATGAAAAAAGTATTTGTGGTCACACCAGCTTTTTCGGGTGGAAGCTGGATATGCACAGAAAGATTGATTACGGAAATAGCAAGGCAAAAGGTCCATGTTTTTTCTTTGGGTCTTGGAACCATATTTCATCGTAATAAAGCAATTAAATATTTTGCGATTCCCTTCCCGAGATATGATAAATGGGGTTTTTTGACAAGTCTAAGTTCTGCGGTCGCACTGATTTGGAATATACCGCTAATGATTTTTTCTTTTGTAGCCCTCATTGTTTATATGCCTTCGCTTGTCATTTTCAATGGCTTCGCGGCCGGTCTTACTATTGCGCCATTTGCAAAATTGCTTCGTATAAAAACTGTAGTGGTTTACCACGGATACATTGAAAAAAACAGTAACTCTTTCGTTTCGGGAGTGTTGCGTTTTCTAATCAGGTTTCTCGATTTAGTGGTGGTCAACTCTGCAGGCAGTTTCGACAATATATCTTCGTTGGTTAACGAGGAGAAGGTGGCTATCAATGAACATTATGCAGACGAAATATTTTTTAGTGGTACAATACAAAGGAAACAAGCTGATAGCGATAAACTAAACATACTCTATGTCGGTAGGCTCGATTCAGAAAAACTTTGCAAAACTCTTGTTGATATTGCCTTAGCAGAACGTAGCAATAAGGACTACACCTTCACTTTTGTCGGAGTTGGCGAGTATGACCAACAGCTGAAGCAAGCGTCTGAAAAGGGCAAAAGTATAAAATACATCGGATATGTCAGCGACCGGACCGTGCTACGAGATAATTATAAAAATGCTGATGTAGTGTGGTCATGCGCCGATGAGACATATTTGGCATTGCCTGCTGTCGAGGCCCTCGCATGCGGAACACCAATAATTATTCCGAAATACGCAGCGCTACCAAGCAAGATAGAAAAGAAAATTTTAGTAAAAAGCGAGTTAGTCCCCGCTGAGATTGGTTGGCTAGTCGACCCATTTGACTTCGGATCAGTTAAGAAGCTGTTCACAGAGATACGTAAGAATAGATTGTATGCTAAAATGAAAGACGAGTGCCGCCGATACGCGAGCAAAAAATACAGTAGAACAAATCTATTGGATACTTCCGAAAAAATATTAAAACTAATGAGGTAATATTATGCCAAAGAAAAAGATAGTTTATATTATTGGTACAAGGCCAGAGATAATCAGGTCTGCTACCATTATTTCTTTGTTGAAAGAAGATCAAGAGGTTGACTTTCGCCTAGTTCATACGGGGCAACATTATGATTATTCAATGGATAAAGTTTTTTTTGAGGAGTTTGGCTTGCCCGAGCCAGACATAAATTTATCTTGTGGTTCAGGCTCTCATGCAGAACAGACTGCAGATATTATGGTAAAACTGGATAAATTTTTTCAAGAGTTTAATCCAGATATTGTTGCGGTATTTGGTGATACAAATTCGTCTCTGGCTGCTGCTATCACCTCGATTAAAATGCAGATCCCTTTAGCGCACATTGAGGCGGGGTGTCGTGAGTGGGAGATGGATATGCCTGAAGAAGTGAACCGTCGCCTGATTGATCATTGTTCGAACGTGAATATGACAGTATCGAAACTCTGCTCGGAAAACTTGTTATCTGAACATGTCGCTGGCGATGTGATCTTTACTGGTGACCCATTGTTTGATGTGTATCAACGCTGCAGAAAAGAATGCGCGCATCAAAATATTGCCGAAAAGTTTGGCATTGTTGGCGGCGATTATGCATTGATCACAACACATCGAGGGAAGAATGTTGATAATATCGAGAGCTTGGAAGGAATCTTAAAAGCCATGTCTCACTATCCGTCGACCAAGTTTATCTTCCCGGTACATCCACGTACTAAGAAGCACTTGGAGGATTTAAATGATTTCAAGAAGAAATACCCAAATGTTATCATGGTTGAGCCACTTAATTATAGAGAAACGATAAACTTAGTTGTTGGTTCTAAATTTGTGATAACCGACTCTGGCGGGCTACAGAAAGAAGTATTTTGGAGCGGAAAGCCATGTATTACAATCAGAGAGCATACCGCGTGGGTCGAGACTGTTGATCTCGGGGTCAATATCCTTGTGAAACCTGAATACGAAAATATGGTTGAAAAAATTGACTACGTGATAGCTAATTACGATGAGATACTCGAAAAGTTTAAGACCTCTGGAGATCCATATAGCCCAGATGGCGGGAATATTACTGAGACGATTATTAAAAAATTGAAAGAATATTCAGGAAAAAGATGGTCAAACACTACTTTTCAAAAATAGCAAAAATTCTTTTTAAAGAATATTTGATTTTCTTCATTGCAGGATTGGTTGTCTTGCTTTGGTTCAAAAAAGATTCTCTTGTTTGGGGCGTTGATACTATAATGCCGCTCAATCTGAAAAATTTTCTTAGTGAATACTATCACACATGGACATGGAGGGTCGCGTATTCAGCAGCAGATGGAAGTAAATTCCCTTTTTGGATGCCGCTAGGCGCTATTTTGGCAGCAATCGAATACTTAAAGATTTCTTTTTCTGTGATTGCTTTTGAGAAGATTTTAGTCTACGCAATTTTCTCGTTTTCTGGTTTTTCGGCATGGTTTCTCTTTCGTGAATTATTTCCAAAAACGCAAAAGATAGCACAGATTGGCGCAGGACTTTTTTACATGTTCAATCTATACTCGCTGATCATGTGGGTTGCTTTCTCGTGGATTATCTTCTTTTATGCATTTTTTCCGCTCGTTTTGGCGCTTATAATTCGAGGGCTTAGATCGAACAAGAATTTCGTTTATTTCGCATGGCTGGCTTTCGTCTGGACGATTTTGCTTGGACCGTCTAATGTCACTCCGCCATTCGTCATTACATCTTGGGCGGTAGTGGGCATGTTCGCTATTTACGAATATTTTAACACTAAGGACAGGGAAAAGCGCAAGTCCGTAATCAAGAACATACTTCTTCTTTTTGTGTCTTGGGCAGCATTAAACTTGTATTGGATGGTGCCACAGTTGCTTTCGCTTAAAAGCGAATTCGCAAGAAGATCTGTATCTGGAAATCCCTTGGATCTGGTGAATTATAATTCGACAAGCCTGGACAGAATCTTCAGGTTTACGGGGCCGAACTTTTTACAAGAATCATACAAGAATGTCCAATTCTACCCTTGGTTTGATGTATATAATAGAAAGAGAATGCTTTTGCTCGGTCTTTCGATAAGCTTGTTTATCTTTTTACCTTTTCTAACGAACCTCAAAAAAAACAGCAAACTCTACATTTTTATTGTATCAATATTTTTATTCTTTATTTTCCTTGTTTCTGGACTGAAGTCACCGATACCTATACTGAGTAAAATTATATATTCAATACCATACTTGGCGCCAATGTTCAGATCGGTCTGGCAAAGATTTATGCCTTTGTTGGTGCTTTTCTCGTCAATATTGTTAGCATATTCATTGGACAAAACGTTTGTTTATCTACAAATGAAATTCAAGAAGCTCATCGTCAGTATCGCGGTTTCTCTCGCAATCATTTTTCTTATTGTCGGGGTCTATGCCTTTCCTTTTTTCACGGATCAGGTTTATCCGGAGAGAAGCGGGGTAATAGTTTCTAGCAAGATTAAAATCCCATCATCATATTACGATGCCTCGGCATGGTTGGATAAACAGCCAGAGGACTTTAACGTTTTGCCCCTTCCTCTTAGCACGATGGGTATTGCAGCGCTTTCATGGAATGATGGACTAGATGGATACCTCGGTTCGTATCCGTTGCTTAACATGTCGTCAAAGAGATTTATTGTCACAGACTTTGGCAGCGGTCGAGGTACGAAACTAGCTAAAAGTATCTACTCGGGAAGCGTTGATTCTGTAGATGGGCTAACAGATTATAATGTGAAATTTGTCATAGTTCACAAGGACGTGAATTTCGATTACATAAAAAACAATGATTGGTATGTTGGGTATAAAGATAATCAAGCAATCGCCACGTCGATTCAAAAGATTCAGGACCTCAAATTAGTTGAAAGCTTTGGCAACCTGGACATTTATGAAAATTTGAAATGGTCCCAAAAGCACTTTTATGTCGAAGCAACAAAAGGTAACCCTACTATTGAGGTCGAAAAAGTAAACCCAGCTGAATATAAGGTCAAGATACACAATCTAAATGGTAGTCTTAATCTCGTCTTTAATGAAATATACAATAAAGACATCGCCCTATATCCAGTAAACGAACAAAAACAAATTACCTGCAGTTTCTTAGATAAGTTGACTGACAAAAACACTGAGTGCTCAAATGGCGACAAATATAATCTTATTGGTCAGCTGTCCTACCTTGGTCAGAAAGGCGTATCGCCTGAGTCTGATGTCGATAATCCACCCTTTTTAAACAGCTGGAAAGTTGATTCTAACGAGATTATGGCCAGCAATAGCCAGGAATATACAAAGAATTCAGATGGAACAATCGATGTAGAATACGTAATTCATCACAAAATACAATCGTACTTTTACCTCGCTGTTCTCCTGAGCTCGTTGTCGCTAATTGTTATAATTTTGATAACTATTCTCTCCTATCGAAGAACGAGAAGCAATGAAAGTTAAAAAATATTTATTTTTGATATATTTATTTATTTATTCAGCTTTTTTTCTTTTCTTGTCAAAAGGCTTCGGTAACTACTGGGATTCTACGTTTCCATATTTCAGTGATCAAGTTAAGAACGTAAGTCTATATTTAAACAGTTGGAATGAGGTAGGCCTTGGTTCTCCTCTCGGCTATGAGTCGAACTATTACCTAATGCATCTCATATCTGGTCTCCATATACTTTCGTTGAATCCAGAGATACTTCGATACAGTCTTTTTGTTGTTACTCTGGCTACCATTTCTTACGGCGTATACACATTTATTGATAGGCGTAAGACCGGATTATGGCCTTTTGTCTTTGGCCTAGTGTTTGTTTTTTCGCCTGTGATTTTTTACAAAATTTTTGCAGGCCATTTTACATATTTAGTTTCGCTAGCTATATTTATTTGGTTTCTCAATTTTTTGTTTTATCGTTTCAAGGCAGACACATCTTCTTATCTTTATCTCTCACTATATCTTGCTTTTGTTGGATTCCAAATTCAGTTTTTTATTTTTTCGGCGGTCGTTCTAGTCTTTTATTTTATATTGAACAAGCGAATGTTCGATTGGAAAAAGCTCCTGATGATGGTCGCAGTTGTTTTTTTAGTAAATCTCCCTTGGTTGTCTAATTACATTGTTGGGGCTAGCTCACTGGCTTCTGCTAGTAGCCAAGCGGGAAGCGTTTCATTTATTGGATCAGAAAAATCAAGTTTGGCAAGGATATTTTTCATGGTTTTTTCTAACGCTACAAATATCCAATATGTTTATGACCGATGGGCGATTGTTTTTAATGGAATTTTTTCTACACTACTTTGTCTGCTAATCGGATATTTCTATCTGATTAAGCGACGCTGTGCAGAAAAACTATCCCAGTTTATTATAAGGGATAAAAAGAGCCAAGATAAGAAACTATTTGTAATAGCAGATTCGAAAGATATAGATCTTTTAGTTCTAATATTACTTTTCTTTGTAGTTTTGGGCACAGGATTTTTTCAGAATTACAACGTTCCGGTGATCAAGTTTCTCTATCCCATGTTCCGGGAGATTGGGCACTTTGCTCCAATAATATTTTTGTTTGAAATACTACTTTTCTCTGAGCTTATTGGTCGAACGATTCTCCCAAAGAAAACAATAGCTGCAGTCATGCTGACGTATTTGGTCTGCTTTATTTTTCTGAATGCTTGGTATTTTCAAAGATATATACCCGTTGTGAATTATCAACAGGCTAGAAGCGAGTTACAAAAGTTCAATGATTTCGGCAAAACTGATAGCAGCGCCTATAGAGTGCTGACCTATCCGTTCTGGAATCAATATGGATTTAATTCAAGAATTGATACCGTCAAAAACGGTAAGTTGCTCAACAATAGTGGTTGGGACAGCTTTATTGAGTTTTCGGGAAAGGACCATATTAGCAATTATGCTCCAGGCGGTCAGAGCGTGGTCGATACTCTCCAATATCGGCTAATGAAAACATTTGATGTTTCCGAGCTGGAGAAAGACAACGTTAAATATATTTATAACTTATCGGGCATTTATAGCTCAAATTTTGATAAGTACACCCCGAGCGACAGTTATCAGAATGACTTGTCAATTGTTAAAAATCAGAAGGATTTTTTTAACAAATTGATCGCTAATAATCCTCTAAGCGTTAAATTAATTAATGCAAATATCCTTGAATTGTTAAACTATTTACCGAGAGTCCAATCAGCAAACATATATTTCAAAAAAGATAGCCCATTCAAATATGAATTATTAATTAAAAATATCAAGCCCGAGCAGGAACTAATCTTTAGCGAGAGCTACAACAAAAATTGGCATTTGTACCCTGATATCGCGCGAGCTAAGTCAAAGCAAAATGTGCTATGCGTTGACTCCACTGATTTTAAACTGAGCGATACACATGAATGTAGTCAGCCAACTAAAAAAGATAAAAATATACTTGAGGATTTTCTGTATTTATCGAAAAAGCCAATTTTTGAATCCACACATGTTCTCACCGACGAAGCTACAAACAAGTGGAAAATCGGTTCGTCGGGCACCAATAGTGATTATTTTATTGTAAATCCTGATGGTACAAAAGATTTGCCGCTAGTGTTATATTTTTATCCGCAAAGCGCATTCGCGCTATCAGTTCTAGCGAGCATTGTGTCTTTACTTGGGATAGGAGTTAGTTTATTATTTATGAGAAATAAACCTCATAGAAGAAAATAGATTATGAACGAAATAAAAAAATTTATATGTCAAAAAAGGCGATATTTATTTGTCTTGTTAGTTTTGATTATGCTTCTAATATTGGGTAAGAAAATTCCAGACAATCAGGCTTTGAATAACGAGAACATTGCAAATGAAAAGTCCCATTACGGATATGATTATCAGATAGACTTTAACCATCAAAGATTGGACCTGGTCAGTGTGTTTGATATCGATGGTGGTTGTTATCGTGTTGATTACGACATCAGAGCCGAGAGGGTAGTAAACGACGCGACTTCAGCCGGGGAGAAGAACAAAGATAAAGCTATTGTAATTAATGTTGAAAACACCGCTGATAACAAAGCATACAAAACACTAAAACAAGCTACTATCTTGCCGAATAGTTATAATTACGAAAACCAAGAGATTATTTTTTGCTCTCAGAAACGCTATACAAACCTGAGCTTCTCGAAGGACAGCCCTAGCGATAATGTCAATGTTAGCATTAGAAACGTCAATATTACAAAAATGAGTCCATCGTATGTTGATGAGAAACTATCGCCCACACTCTCTGGGTTTAATGTTCATTATAATATTCTTGAGAGTTCTGATCCGATTAACGCTGTGCCAATATATAAATTTAACGGAAGTAACAAGTTTGTAGGGAACGTGCTCCAGGCTAGTGATGATTTTATTTCTGCTGTTGATATGAAGTTGCACTTTATGGGCAATGGTGGATTTGGCGCCTACCATCTTGTCCTGAAAAAAGTTGCGAAAAACGAAGCAGGCAAATACACTCTTGCCGACAGAGATATTGCCTCTTTTGATTTTAGTTCTGAAGCAGCTAATAAAATATACAAGGTGAACGAAGGCTTGGGAATATATCGTTTTCCAATTTCCGCGAAGTTAAATAGAGGAGAATACTACTTCTTGGGTCTTAGCGATAGTGATGTTCAGAATGATTTTTTTAATGCATTAGAGATGTATGGTGCTGGGAAAACAATTGATAAAAGTATAGCAGGAATGTCCTTTGACTCGAGAGGTAATGGTCGGAGTATAGCAACTGCATATTTATCGGTCTACTCCGCCAAATTTCAAAACCAAGAAAGTGGGGATAGGCTGTTGTTCGGTAGTTATATTGAGGATCTTGGTGGCGGCTTAGGACGGTATACATATCGTAAAAACCGCAATTATTTAACTGCATTAGACTTTTTCTCACAGGACGAACAGCAGACTGTGTATAAATTTGACACAATATATCCTAGCTCAAATATTTTAATCGGTACAACAGTTAACGTCGAGGGCTTGGTGGGGAATGAGATTCCAAAAATTGAATATTCGACTGACGGTTCGAACTGGCTAGCGATGACCCAAGACGAAGAAATCGGCTCGGAAAACAATTTTGCCGCAACCCTAGATAATATCAACAACAAGTTCTTTTATCTTAGAATAGTTAAGGGTGTATCCATCGGAACAAATTTAGCATTACCAAACAAACAGCTACCTATAGACTTTGATCAAATAATGATCTCGGCTGATCTTAAACTTGGGGCGATAAAATGAATAATACAATGAAGAAACTCGCCAAGTATCTAGAAAAATACAACACTAAAAAGTATCTTGATCTTATAACGTATGGTGCAGTTTTGTTAGTAGGGTTATTTCTCGACCGTAGTCTTGCCGAAATTTCTGCTTTGCTAGCAGTGACATGGGTGATTATTAACTCTGTCAATAGCGAGACAATGGCCAAAATATCTATTGGTTTTTTGCTGTTAGCTGCTGTCACAATCGTTTTTGGTAGGTACCAGAAATCTGGCGAGTTCGTCACTTGCGCTTATCTTTCGATAATTTTAACTATCGTTTTGTTGATCTATGAAAAAGTTTTTACCAACAAGGTAAAAGCGTAATTCGGTCTTTAGCTAATGCGAATACTCATCACGTCTATAATAGATTTAGAGAATTCTGCTCATAGCAGGCTACATAATTTTGTGGACTATTTGTCGTCTCAAAACCATGATGTCACTGTTATTTCGATTTATGATCCTTGGAAGGAAAAGCAAAAATCTGGCACAGCTGATGCTTTTGATCACATATCTCAAAAGGTAAGAATATTTAAATTGACCAGGAAAAAAATATCTCCCATCTTCCAGGAAATTTTTTCCTTTGCCTACCTTCGTATTCTTGAAGATAAATTAGAGCTATCTTCATATGATGTTCATTTGAATTATAGCAGTCTAGCACTTGGATATGCTGTTTCGAAAAAGATTGAGAGATATTCGACACCGACAATATACGACATTGCTGATAATCTTCCTGAAATGGCAGGATCCTCACCTTTGCTTGATGTGTTCTTGAGGCCACTAGCCAAGACCGTCGCACGGTTTTTTTTATCGAAGAACATAGCTCTATCCTCCAGGATTACTGTTCCTTCTGCTTCACTAGGAAAATTGCTTGGTTTGCCAGCCTTAAAAACCGAAGTACTCCATAATGGTGTTGATTTCTCTAAGTTCAAAGAGAGAAATAAAACAAGATCTTCCAAGCTTAAAATCTGTTATTTGGGTGTTCTCAGAGAGTGGGTTGCACTTGATAAAGTTATCTTATCTATAAAAGGAATCGACAAGAGCGTTGAACTACACATCATCGGTAAAGAAGGGGATTATCAAAAATACCGCGAATTGGTCGTAAAAAATTATTTGCAGAAGTCAGTATTTTTTCATGGGGTTGTGCCTTATAGCATGGTTCCCGATGCGCTAAGCAAGATGGATGTTGGCATATTACCATTTTTGAACAGCCCAATTACGAATATTGCATTTCCACTGAAGGTTCTTGAATATACGGCAGCTGGTTTGGCTATCGTTAGTTCTCCTCTGACTGAAGTGGTAGACACTTATGGTGATAACATCATCTACGCTACTTCACAGGAAGAGTGGCACAATGCATTCGTCCTTCTACTATCAAATCACACAAAGTATATTAAAAGAATTGTAAATCTTAAGAAGTCTTTATATAGATTTGATTGGTCCAATATATCAAATAAATTGGAAAAATTAATGTTAAGTGTTGTTAGCGAACAGAAGCGACGGTAGCTGAAATTTGTTAGTAACGATAGTAATTCAGCACATCAAAAACCTGAAACTAATCCGATAATAATTTAAGATAACTGTTTACCATAATTTTTTCCATTGTCTGCCAACTATATTTGGCAGACAATTCGCTATCGATAAGCTTTATGTTCTCAATAGCAACATTGTCGCGAGCTAGAATTTTCAAGATTTCTCCTATTTTATCAGGAGAAGGATCAATTATATAACCAATATGTTTTTCTTTGACAAATTTCGCGAGAGCAGTTCCCTTATTCGTTATCAACGGTTTGCCGAGAATCATTGCCTCAAAGAGCTTGTTGGGGCAGGCATAAACATTATTTGTTATGGATGTATCATAGAAAGCAAATATAGCATTGCTTGATGCTGATTTTTTTATCACTGTTTCGTTGTCGACAAAACCAATAAAAGATATATTCGCATATGTATCAGCCATTTGTGCTACAAAATTTTCTAATGGGCCTCTCCCTGCAATCTCCAAAAATAATTCTTTATTTGATATGAAAAAAGAAATAATTTCACGTATCAACCGGTCTTCGGAAAGTAATCCACCGTAAAAGTAATAATTGTTTATGCTTGAAATTGTTTTTAATTTATCAACTGTCATCGCTGATATTTCTGGGGCGTTATATATGATAATTGTCGAGCTATTGTTGGCTGGTGCGATTTGCTTTCTTTGGTACGGGCTGACCAATATTAGCAAATCTGCATTGTTGATTAGCCATCGATCGATTCTGGTAATTACATATTTAATAAAATTTGGCGCCGATATCATGTCGGCGTAATAATCAAATATGTCATAGACTATTTTTTTTCTGGAAATTTTTGCTGCAATTTCTGCGGGGAAGCATGTGTCAAAGTCGCAGGCATGTATAATGTCATATCGAGAGAACAATACATAGCCAAATACATATATCCACCATATTGGTAGATAAAATGCCAGGAGCTTTGATCCATAGGGGGCCGAAAAGTGCAATAATATCACTTTGGCATAATCTAAGCCGACATGATTATCATTACTCTTTTTTCTTTCCCAGCCAAGTATTGTCACATTCGCAACTGTAGAGATCGCTTTAGCTTCTTTCTGTACCCTGGGGTCAGAAAAGCTCGGGTTGGACCTTATTAATAGAACGCTACTTCTACCCTTGTAGCTGGAATGTCTGTCTGTTGTCATTTGTAGAAGCTTTCCAATAATTTCTAAACTTTATCTTTCGCAGAATCGATAATTATTTTGCATAGCTGTTTTTCTATCTTATTCGCTTTGACATAGATACGGTAAGTCACGAAAAGAATAAATACAAAAGCTAGGCCAAAAAAGGCAATAACAGAATTACGGCTATCGCCAATCAGGCTACCGATCTTGTCTATGATGATCGGGTAAACGGCAACAAAAATGATTGAGAGCCAAGTAGCTGTCCAGAAAATAAACATTATGAAGCTTTCTTCCTTTTTCTTGAAAGCTAAATAAGTTTTGGCGATTACGGTAACCGCTAGGCATATTGCAACAATTTTAGTAATTAAAATCATAGTTTAATTTTTAGTGATAAAAGTTTGGTTAAAATATTAATTCCATTCAGCCAATTTTGGCCTTTCTTCTTAGAATAAGGAGAATATACAGTACGAATAGGTATTTCATCTACGACCAGATGCAGCCTTTGGCATTCACCAATGATCTCAGAACATATTTCAAAACCAACAGATTTCAAATCCATTTTTTCTATTGCGCTGATACTAATTGCTTTCATGCCTGATTGCGAGTCCCTAACCCATTTATAATACACCAACCAGGTCAGAAGGCTTAATAAAAAGTTGCCAATTCGTCTCAAGACGGGCATTTGGCCTGCGAACAGTCTAACACCGATCACAATGTCGGATTGCCTGTTAATGATCGGCTTAATAAGTTTGGCGATGTCTCTTGGGTCGTGTTGACCATCGGCATCCATCGTAATAATCATATCGGCTTGTAGCTTTTTTGCTATTTCGAATCCAGTCACAGTGGCAACACCGACGCCCATGTTGACCGGCAGGTTGATCACAGTAGCATTTTTAATGCTGGATGCCAATCGGGACGTCTTATCTTCCGATCCATCGTTGACAACTATGGTTACAATCTCAGAAATGCCCTTAATACCTGACGGCAAAGACTTCAACACGGACAAAATAGTTTTTTCCTCGTTGTATGCGGGAATTATAATTGCAAGCTTCATAAGCTCATTCTATATTGCTTTGTCGATTTTTAGAAGGTCTCTAAAATTTTTAACGCTATAGACCTTAAATAATTGGGAAAGAAGCAAATACGAAATAGCTGATAGAGCGATGCCGATGATGAAATTGATTGGTAGTTGACGTATGAAGAGCGTCAGGATCAAAGTAATTGCGAAAATAAGGATAATCTTGAGTGTTGTGGCCCAGTCCACCTTGAAACTGACAACTCGGTGAGCATTAAACCAGTTTATGCCAAGTAAGACGAGTTCAGAAACGAGTGTACCCCAAGCAGCTCCCATAAAAGAGTATTTTGGAATTGCGAACAGATTGAAGAGGAAATTAAACAACAAAACTGAGATAGCGATTTTGATCATCAGCTTCTTTTCGTCGTTGGCAATTAGAATTTCAGCGAGAAGAGTATTAAGATAAATCAAAGGTAGCGTGAACGCGAGCAGGATGAGTGCGCTGCTACCGGGAATAAACTCTTTAGTACTGAGTAGAGTAATGATTTCCTTGGAGAAAACGGAGCAGATGATAGTCATCGGTAGCGAGATGAAAAGCATGACATTAAATGATTTTTGAATAAGGTGGGCCACCATTTCTTTATTCTTGCCGATGTGCTCTGAGATGGCAGGCTTCAGTGAGCTGGCAAAATATGAGCCAAAGAAAGCGATAACCTCGAGAATCTTGTAGGCATTTGAATAAATACCAACGGCTTCACGGCCTTTCATCGGATAAAGCATCAAGGTGTCGAGCTTGAAATATAGATTATTGACGACGAAGACGACGCCGATTGGCCAAGATAAATTGAAGATCCAAGAAGAAACTTCTTTGTTGAACTTTGGACCGAAAACAATGAATCGTCGAGCAAAGTACCATTTGAATAACCAAATCATAATTCCGGAGAGGGCGACAGTACCAATCACCCAGAGGAAGTTGCCATGAAGGACTGTAATGGCATATAAGGCGGCGATCGTCACCAACTTGCTTAGCAGCTCGGCAAGGGCGGAAAACTGCATCTTGAGGCGATTCTGCAGAACCATATCGTAGACGCTACCCAATAGATTAAAGTAGAGGAAGCCGGTAGCGATGATTACACCAAAGATAATGTTGTGATTGCTACGATATGGGGTAAAGGCGATGAGAGCGATCGCAACAAGACTAACGATAAATGCTGAGACTGCTCTGATCGTAAGCACATTCGACATGATTTTCTTCTCATGATCAGGCGCTTTTGATATTTCTCGGACAGTTACCGAGAAGAGACCGAGGTCGGCAATGACTAGGAAAAAATTCACGTAAGTGGTCACAGCGTTGAAATCACCAACGCCAGCTGCGCCGAGGTAACGGGCAAGGAGCTTCACCGAAATTAGAGTAAACGCTAAGGTGACAACCCGAACAACGATTTGGGATGCAGTATTTACGAAAATTGCTTTTTTGTTGACGTCTGCCATAAAGTCCTAGTTGTTATCTTTTCGGTGCTTCTTTATCTTGATCCAAAGCGTAACAAGAAAACCGATAGCAATCAATGCAACAGCAAGGGCTGTGTATGAAACCATCATCCACTCTATCTTTTCGTACCATTTCAGGGGTGGGATGATAGGCCCAAGCTCATCATCTTTTGTGAGCATTGTGATCTTGCCACCTTTTGCCTGTGAAATTTCAAAAACAAGGGGATCACTGACTGGCGTTAATGTCTTCATATCCTGGCCTTGTACAGTGAGAGTGTAGAAGCCAGCCTTGATTGGAAAATCGATTGTGTATTCAAAATTTCCACTTGCGTCGGAGAGAATCGAGAGAACTTTACCTTCTGGCAAGGTGATCAGCGGTGAGAGAGTGAAATTGGCAGTGAAGTTTGGCTCAGTTGTGCCAGAAATAACAATGCCAGAGAATGTGCCGTTTAGCGGATCATTGATAAATGTGCTAGCTTTGCGGACAGAGATATTTGATGGCTTAGTCAGAGCATCTTTGATCTTTGGATCAGGTTCTTTGATATTGATAGTAAAATGGCTTGCCGGTCCCCAGCCATCTCCATTTATCGCGCGAATGTGAAAATAGTGCGTGCCAATTGTCAGGCCATCATAGACCATAGTTAGATCAGCTGAGGTGATTTTCGCTTCAGGTACTGTATCTGCGGCATCATTCATCAAATATGAGAATCCAGTCACGCCAGAGGGCTTATCCCAGGTGAGAGTAGCCGATGTCGCTTCATAAAAAGTTTTTTGATCGGGGTGAGTAGCAGAAGAAACAGTGATTGACCCTGGGGGAACTGGTTTGCGTTCGAATGAGAAAGAAGTGCTGCCGCCATCGTTGCCTGCGACTGCACCCTTGTTCGCCAATTTCACGCCAGAAACGGAGATTTTGCCAGTGCCGACGCCCGTACCCTGCACCTTTAGTGTCGCAATGCGAAAAGAAGTCACAGAATTGGTCACAGCACCAACAAAGTCTCCAGTGCCACTTGGTTTTGTCACCCAGAGTGCATCACCAGGTGAAGTCGAGACTATCTTGATCGGTCCGGAAGCCGAGATTGTGCCAGAGAAAGCGTTGAAAGTTGCTCCGCTTGCGGTGATAGTCACTGTTGTGGTGTCGCCAACGTATTTTGCCCCAGTGTTTGAAACCGAGATTCCAGCGGCAAAAGCCGATGTCGGAAGTGTAAGTAAAGTTATTGCGCTCAATGCGAAGTAAGATAAAAATTTCTTCATGAAGTCCTTAAATTAAATTTTATTTTTTGTTTTATTCGTCGTGTTGTTTACTTTCCCCAATATCCAGCCAAGATTGAAAGATCCTGGATGTCAATTGCATGACCAACTTGTCCAGTTAGGTTTGCAAGAGGATCTTCTGGATTTACCTGATTCCAATATCCAGCGAAGATCGAAAGGTCAGTAATATCGACTGCACCGTCACCATTTATGTCGCCCTGTTTGTGGACTTCAACAGTTATTATTTTTGTGCCTACGACTGCGCCATTCGCGTCCTTATACTCGATAGTGTAGACGTTGTTCCCTGGAGTCATGTTGGATAATGTCAGTGCCCAGCTTCTCGAGCCTGTGTTGCCACCATCTAAAGCGTTACCATTTACATATGCATTTACTGTTGAATTTTTCACACCACTAAATTTTTGATCGGTAGCATAGGTTTTGATAGTGATGTTTGTGGTGTCGTTTGCCTCAGTATCTGCAGTTTGAGTAAAGTAGCCATCAAAAAGTTTCATAAAATTGTATGCGCTATCAAAAACATGAGGAGTATAGCGGTAGAGAGAGGCCGTGGCTGCGTTTGTAAATGTGACATCGTACTTGCCATCAACATTTTTCAATACCTCGCCGACCTGATAGTCGGCGCCTTTGCCCTTTGCTCGCTCGAAATTATATCGAAGTTGCCAAGAGGCCCACTCAACTTGGTTTGTGAAACCTTTATAATGATCAGAACACCCACCGCTGTCAGGGCAGCCGTAGCCGACTGCGATCTGAGCGGCATTAGCATCCAGAGTTGTTTCTGTGATCAGGCTTTGCTCTTTTTGTAGCATGACCAAAATGACTTTTGGACTGATTGTGCCAGTTGCTTCGTTTAGAGTTACGCCCTCATAAGTATTTAGGCCCTTGAATGACTCTCCAAGTGGTGTTGACCAGTCTCCATCTGCAATAGCTGCTGTGAATTTCTTGCCATGGGCGGCATCAAAGATTATCTGTGCGGCAGTTCGTCCACCTTCGCTAAAATCTTTCAGGCCAGAATTTTTTGCCACCAGAAAAGCCTGGATTTCGGTAGCCGACATCGAGTTCACATCTGTGAAGTCTCGCTCACTGATGAGATTGTTGTACATTTTGTTTGTAAGGAATGTTTCTTGTGTAAAGGCAGCTTTGACCATCTGCGGATACAGCGAAAAAGAGGTGCAGAGGACACTCGCAATACCCAAAAAAGATAAGATGGTTTGTAATCTTTTATTCATTTCGATCTCAAATTAAAATGTTTATTCACCAAGTACATTATACCAACAAGGTCAAGAAAAATCTAATATTGTAGTGGCAAATTTGGGTAAAAGTTGGTAAAATGAAATAGGTTATTAATACATTTCATATGAATCAAACACTTGGACAAAAGCAGAGCCGATCTTTTTTCGATGTAGCGCTGTTTTTGTTGTTCATTTCCTTGCCTTTTGAACGGCTTCTGACCTGGGATGTCGCCGGCTTCACTGTCAAGCTGCCATACATCATGGGTGGAATACTGCTTGTGGCAGCAGCTCTGAAGCTTTGCCAAAATCGCGAAAAAATTATTTTTTCATTACCTGATTACTTTTTGTTCTCTTTTGTCGCTTGGTCATACTTGACTGCGATCTGGTCAATCGATCAGACGAAAACACTGATCGTAAGCTCGATGTTCCTCTTTATGGCGTTGATTTATCTCGCAATCAAAAATTTTGCAGACTCTGGTCAGATTAAGAATTATATTAAAATATTCATCTATCTTGGCGTCGCCACCGCAGTTTTCAGCTACTGGCAGTTCTTTGCCGATGGCTTCGGCTTAGCATCACGTTTCACTGGAGTAGGGCCAGCCTACACTCACGCGCTTTTTGGCTTTCCACGAGTTCAGTCAACCTTTTTCGAGCCAGGCTTCTTCGCTAACTTTTTGCTGATTCCGTTATTTCTGTCTATCTATCTATATATAGAAGAGAAAAAATCTTACTCGCTCCGGTCTCTGTTGATTATCGGCTTAGCTTTTTTTCTTACACTCTCGAGAGGGGCCTTCGTTGCTTTTGTTCTCTCCGCGATAATTCTTCTCGCTCTAATAATCTGGAGTAAAAATTTTGAGAAAATCAAAAACCTGTCCAAACCAGTTCTGACGATTATCTCTTCCTTTGTACTGGCAATTCTATGTGTGTTTATCGTCGCAGGAAATTCTGGTGTCAAAAATTATTTTTCGCAGATCAAAAATTCTGGTGATGTCGTTCAATACGATGAAAAATGGGGGGAAGAGCTGATGGTTCGCGGCTATACGATCAATGTTGCGATGACTCACTGGCGAGAGCACCGTCTCCTCGGTATCGGTACAGGCGCTTTTGGTGCGCTACCTGAGTTTACCGAAGTCACAGCCAAGGGGAATGCTCGCCAGACGGTGAACAGCCTCTACCCAGAAATCATGGTTGAAGAGGGTTTGGTCGGCTTATTTCTTTTCCTGGCCTTTCTGTTGACAGCCCTAGGCAAGCTTCTCATGGTGAAAAAAGAAAATTATCTCAATTTTTTCTTTGCCACCATAACATTAGCTATTTTTATTCAATATGCTTCATTTTCTACGCTCTACTTAGTATATATCTGGGTATTTTTGGGAATAGTACAGAGCAATAGATCGAAAACATAGTTTAGCCTCAGGAGGGGTCCTTGGCGGGTTTTGACTCAATAAAATCAAGACGACATCATGAAAATTCTGCTCCAGCCGATGCTTTGCAGCACGATTTTGCATTGGCAGAAAAAAAAGCATTTTTCGAAGCGACCGAGGAAATAGTAGAGGAGATGGAGGAGTTGCGCGAGGACAAGCTTGAGAAGATTCCTTTGGCTAGTTCTGAGAAGGTCTCCGTGAATTTTCTTTTATATATAGTAGCTACATTGGCTATTACAGTTCTTGTAATATTTGGGCTTGCTGGCTACGCGAAGCTTTCGACTGAATCGCAAAAATATTCTGCTGCATTGAAAACTGACAAGTTGGATTTGGAAGAGGCTATGACGGCCGGTGACTATGTCGCAGTTGGTGCTAATATCGGTAAAGTCAAAACTGATATAAAGAATACAAAGCTGTTTGCACAAAGTTGGGGACAAGACTTGCAACTTTGGCAGATGATTTCGCCAAAAAAATCCAAGCTAACAATGATGGAGACATATTTGGATCTTGCTCAGAGTTATCTATCGAAATCTTCCCAATATGAGAACAAAATAACCAAAATAACGTCTAGCGATTCTCTGAATACTAATGGAAACATCGCTGATTTAAACCTTGCAAAATCTACCACAAATGAGCTCATTCAGTTAGCAAAGAGTGATTTATCCAACCTTCGGCTGTCGCTCAAGATTGCAAAAGCTGGAAATCCTGTGATCAGTGATAAACTGACTGAAATAGACAATTTGCTCGCAAAAGCCGACTTATTTGTGAATAGAGATCTTGCTTGGTTTGTCGCGAGCGACAATACACCAAAAAAGTTTCTTGTAATTTTTCAAAACAACAACGAACTTCGCGGTGGCACTGGTGGCTCGTTTGGCTCATTTGGGATAATGAAGACTGAGAACGGTACGATCAAAAATATTGATTTCGGCACGAATATTTTCAAGCTAGACAACGACTATATCCAAAAAACTGCCGTTACTCCGCCGGAAGAGCTAATCGCTCTGAATAACGGTCGCTGGTCGCTAAAAAATTCTGGCTTTGCCGTTGACGGCCCTGAAGCGTTTGAGAAGATCGAGTGGTTTTACAATCAAGAAACAGGCGACACAGTGGACGGCGTCATCACTATCGACACCTCGGCGATAATTTCACTCTTGAAAATCACTGGTCCGATCAGTATGCCAGAGTACGGGAAAACCATTACTAGCGACAATTTTCGAAACGAAATCGAAACAGAAGTTCAGCAGGACTATTTTGCACGAGCAGATGGTGCTACAGAAAATGAGCCGAAAAAGATTATTGGTGACATGATGCCAAAGTTTATGACCAAAGTTTTTGCTGATTTGAAGGACAAAAACAAGAAAAAATTTGTGATCGATTCTTTTGACAAATCTCTTGCAGAAAAGAATATCTTGTTGTATTTTGACGACGAGCCTCTGGAGAAAATGATCGAGGATCTGAATTTCTCAGGAGAAATTCATGATAGCAGCGGTGATTATTTGAGCATAAATAACTCAAATATCGGAGGCGCAAAAACAGATACATCGATGATCGATACATATAGCTTGGAAGCGACAATTGACAGCTTAGGGCATATAATAAATAAGTTGCAAATAGTGCGTGTTCATAGCGGAACCAACGTATTTCCCGACGGTTTGGATCAGAATCTTGTAAGAGTTCTTCTGCCAAAAAACAGTAAAGTTACGAGCTTCGTGCCTGTAGCCGGCAATTTCCAAGTCTGGCATGACCGAGGACTGAAGGACAATCTTGCATACTACGTGGGTATAGAAGCAAGTAAGGCGAAGGTTAGCTTTTGGATGACGACAGAGCCAGGGGCGACAAGTGAGGCAGATATGATTTACGAGCCAGCCTACAAAGTTGATGTCAAAGACAATTTTATCTATGAAATTCTGTTACAAAAACAGCCAGGGGTTGAAAGTGAAAATGTCAATTTACAGGTTAGTTTTCCTTCAGACTTTGTCCCTGAGAACGTACTGAACTATGACAAAGTAAATCATCGCATCAATCTGGGCGTGAAATTGACAGAAGACAAGTTAATTCGAGTCAGTTTCAAGAAGAAAAATGAAAACACTACAGTAAAATAGCTTTCAAGTAGTAGAGATCAGTGCTATATTGAGGGAAATCATATCTGGAAATAAATTTGAGATAAGATAATGGTGAGCAAAATTCCAACACTTGCGATAGTCATCCCGTGCTTCAACGAAGAGGCTGTTTTGGAGAAGACAATCTTGGCGCTCGTGAAAACTCTCGACCCTCTGATAAAATCGCAGGTAATTTCTAAGCAGAGCTACATACTATTTGTTGATGATGGCAGTCGCGACAAAACCTGGGCAGTGATTGAGAAGGCAAAAGCGGCAAATGCCAAAATCAACGGTATGAAATTAACTCGCAATTTTGGCCATCAACAGGCACTAGTGGCTGGACTAAGTCATGCAAAAAAAAGCTCGGATGTCGCAATCACACTTGATGCTGACCTTCAAGACGACCCTAAAGTAATTGGCAAGTTCGTCGAGGCTTACAAAGAGGGCAATCAAGTCGTCTACGGAGTCCGAAAAGAGCGAAAGCAGGACAGCATTTTCAAGCGATGCTCGGCAACGTTTTTCTATCGTTTGATGAAAACACTTGGCGTTGAAATTGTTTACAATCATGCCGACTATCGATTGATGAGCCGCAGTGCAATCGAGCACTTGGAGCAGTTCCATGAGGTTAATTTATTTTTGCGTGGCATTGTCCCGCTTATCGGTTTGTCCTCAGCTACCGTCTATTATGATCGAGTAAAACGTGTCGATGGTGATTCAAAATACACCTTGCACAAGATGATTTCTTTTGCTTGGGATGCGATCACTTCCTTTAGCATCAAACCTCTGAGGATTATTACTATCGTCGGATTTCTCATTTTTGTTTTTAGTCTAGCGGCAGGGGCCTGGGTACTGGTAGAATTAATAAAAGGTAACGCGATTCACGGCTGGGCTTCAACTGTGCTTCCGATATATTTCATTGGCGGGATTCAGATACTTTCTATCGGGATAATTGGTGAATATTTGGGCAAGATCTATAAGGAGGTGAAGAGTAGACCGAGATATATAATTGAAAAGGAAATATAAAATGTTGAAAAAAATCGCCACAATTCTTGCATATTTGGCTATCGCTCTAATCCCTTTTTACGTATTTCGTTTTGATATTGTTGGAATCAGGACAAATTTACTCGAGGTTGTCATCGCATTGGCTTTTGCCTTTGTCGCGATTGATACCATTTTCACCGAACGAAAGTTTAAATTCGGTTCATATTGGCCATATGTTTTTCTGTTATTGTCCGTTCTTGCTACGACCTTTGCTTATGATAACGAAAAAGCAGTCGGAATACTTAAGGGCTGGTTTCTTGTTCCGGCGATGTATTACTTAGTTGTACTCAACCTATTCCGAAGCAAAGAGAAGATAGCCAAATTGCTCTCCTTCTTGGCCGTTCCGACTCTGCTTCTTTCTGTTTGGGCGATCTTGCAGCATTTCGGCATAGTGACCAAGCTTTTCTATCAGGTGGGGAACGCCGATCTTGATCAATATTTGACAGCGCCTATTCGTGCATTTGGACCGTTCGACTCACCAAATTCGTTAGCAATGTTCTTGGCGCCAGCGATTTGTCTACTTCTGATTCCGATAAATAGTATCGAAAAACAGATTTGGAAAATTCTCAGCTTCCTCTCTCTTGCTATTCCATTATTTGCACTATATTTCACTGCCTCAAGAGCGAGCTTCTTAGCTGTGCTTTTTGCTGTGTTCATTTTTGCCCTGATCGGCTACATCAAAACGAAAAAAGCAGCGTTTCTAACACTCTCCGTGGTCTTTCTCCTTGGCGTTGGACTCGGACTCTTTTTTTCAGTCTCAACAAATAATGCGGGCCGAGCGGCAAGCAACACAGTCAGAGCCAAGATTTATCATTATTCTATTGAGCTCGCTGGCCAAAATTGGCTGAAGGGCGTCGGTCTTGGTGGCTATCCAGCGGCGATTGATAAATTCACAGTTAACGACGTAGAATTTCACACCTATAATCTAAGCTATGCAATTCATCCGCACAACATTTTCCTTGCTATGTGGCTCAATCTCGGGTTATTTGGTTTGCTTTGCTTCATTGCGCTATTGGTGGATTTCATGAGAGCAGCGACGAAACGGCTCAAGTCTGATCAGTGGCGAGTGGCGACCTTTGTGCTCATGGCTATGTCGACGATCATTATCCACGGACTTTTCGATACGACATATTTCAAGAATGATCTGTCGGTAATCTTTTGGTTGATATTCGGCCTGATCTTCTTGATTAATTCAAATGATAAAAATGATAAAAAAAATTAATTTTATTTTTTTTCTATTAATAATTACATTTATTCCATTGCAGGGGATAGTCTCGGTTTTGTTTTCTCAGACGACTCTTGCACCAAGTTTAGCTTTTTGGGCACTTCATTGGTACGAGCCGGTGCTGATAGTATTATTGATAGTAAATGTGATTACTTATTTCTACCATAGCAGGAAGTTTGATTGGTTCATTGTTGTATTAAGCGCAACATTATTCTTCGGCCTCATCTCTATTTTATTCATCTCTCCATCAATTTCACTTGGGTTTGAAGGCTTTCGCTTTACCTTGCTTGGCCTTGTTTTCCTTTTCGTGGCCGTTCTTTCGCAGATCGACAAAAAGCAAATTATAATATTGATAAAAACTTATTTGATTATCGCCGTCGTCCTAACCATCTGGGCGATTGTTGAACGATTTTTACCTACTTTCTATTGGGACGGTTTGAAGATCATCTTGCCAATATCTCGTTTTGGCTGGGGTTATTATGACGCTGGTGGTTGGCTGCAGAGCACAGCTTTCTCGGTTGGCCCAAATCAGCTTGCGTCATATTTGTTACCAGCGTTTTTTATTATGCTACAAAATTTGATAGCAAATCAGAAAAAGTTGCTAAATTGGCTCTATCCAGTTTTGATCTTTGTCGCGATTGTACTTACTTTTTCCAGAAGTGCGGCTGTGGGCCTATGCATCGGTTTGCTCCTTTGGTTTTTCTTTTACAATAGAAACAAGGTTATCAAGATCGTCATCGCCGGCTTGATCATCCTTTCTGTGGCATTTGTATTTATAAATAAGGACAATGCGACAATCAACAATTTTCTTACACACGGTAATCAGACAGGTCATCAGAGTGCGCTTCAGATCACGATGACGGAGCTGCAAAACCGCGTGGAAACTCCTGCTAAATTGCTCTTTGGCTCAGGTCTCGGCACTGCCGGGCCGATTGCAATCAAGTACAACAGTGGTATTGTTTCCGAATCTTGGTATTTTCAGCTGATGCTTGAGCTCGGCATTGTCGGACTGATTTTCTGGCTCGGAATCATCAGCATGGTCGTCTACAAATTATCAAAAAATTCTGGGCGTGGTTTGCTTTTTGGCGTTGTAGCCGTCTCTGTAACCTCACTATTTCTTCATACCTTTGCCGACAATCCAGCGCTAACCTATACATTATTCACAATTATTGGTATTAAATACTTTGGCCAAGATAAGGTAAAAAACAGTAAGGAACTTAATGTCTAAAAGAATATTGATCGACGGTCGTTTTATCGGTGTCGGCGATTCAATCGCTAGGTACGTGCTTGAAATGCTAGATGGCATCTTGAAAATTGATAGTAAAAACGAATACACGCTCCTGATCAGACCGATCGGCAAGCCGAAGCTTGATGTTTATCCTGAGCTCACGAAGGCAAAGAACCTAAAAATTCACGAGCTCGATATCCCGCATTACTCCATGAGTGAGCAGACAAAGCTAATCAAGTATTTGAACACTGAGAAATTTGATCTTGTCCACTTCACACAGTTCAATCACCCAGTCGCTTATCGTGGCAAATTTGTGACGACAATCCATGATCTGACGCTTGTCGGCCATTTGCATTACTTCAATCTCGCGAAGCAGCTTGCCTACAATACAGTGATGAAAGATGCGGCGAAGCGCTCAGCCAAGGTCATCGCAATCTCGCAGTACACGAAGGACGATATTATTGAATTTTTTCATATCAAAGATGATCAAATTCGAGTGATTTATCACGGGATTGATCACAGCAGGTTTAACAATAAGATTGAAAATAGGGCAGAGCGGGTAGAGAAGTTCAAAAAAGATAATGAAATTGCTGGCGACTACGTTCTCTATACTGGAATGTGGAAAAAGCATAAGAATTTGAAGAGATTATTTGAGGCTTACGAGCAGTATTTGCTCAAATCTAGTTCAAAATTACAACTCGTTATGGTTGGGGCAATAGATGAAAAGGAGCCAGAGATCCTTGCCCAAATCGAGCAGATAAATGCCAAATTTGATAATAAAATGATTTTGACAGTTGGTCCTCGCTATGGCGATGAGCTCGTAACTGCTTATGCTGGAGCATTGTTTTACGTTATTCCATCACTTTCTGAAGGTTTTGGCTGGCCACCACTCGAAGCGATGGCTTGTGGTGTGCCAGTGATCGCATCTAAGGAGTCGTGCATCCCTGAAATCCTTGGTGATGCCCCGATCTATTTCAATCCATATGAGGTCAAGGAGATTAGAGAAGCGATACAAAAAGTGGCAGGTGATGCCAGCTTGCGTGCCGAGCTAGTCAAAAAGGGACTTGAGCAGGTGAAGAAGTACGATTGGGAGAAGACGGCCAAGCAGACGCTAGAGGTGTATGAAGAGGCACTAACTTAAATTAAGTTGTCATCTGGACTCCATTACATTTTGTTCAGGATGAAAAAAATATAAAAAAATAAGCTCACTTCCGGTAGGAAGTGAGCTTCTATTCTTTTAAACTTTATTCAATTATCGAACTTCACCCAGCCCACCTTGGTCGATCGGCATGCCGATAACTTCGATGGTAACGGTTTCAGTAACTGTCTCGTTGGTATCCAGGTTTGTTACTTTTGTAACAAAGGTCCCTGTACCATTGGCGACGCATTTAAACCGGCCGTTTGACTCGTACTGAAGAGCGTTAAGTTCGCCTGGGCAGCTTGTTTCAGTCTTGATGTGATACCATGAGGTACCAAATCCAGTTCTGAACTCGTGGTTACCATTCACTGTAAAGTGTCTGGTACCGTCTGGCGTTATCTGTGCCATGTCGCCGACTGTTATGTCGAACAACGTGGTTTGAGTCGTGCCAGATACAGGAGCTGCTTCAATGTGAAGTCTCTTGGTAATAGTAGTAACCTTATTACCACTATTTGATACTACTCGTATTTCTACTTTGTAATATCCAATTGATTTCACTGTGAAGAGCGCGTAAGGCGAAGAGTAATCGGCGCCCAATTCCCATTGACCGTTGGTCGGAAGACCGAGGTCGTTGAGAACAGTGACTTGGACATCCTCGATTGTCGAGGTTGTCATGTCTCCGCCGCCTCTGTTCAGCGGAACAATTAAGCCTTTGGCTGCCAATTGCTGGCCAACCTTAGCTTTCACGGTTCCATCTGCTTCAGTGTCCAGTGAAGTGAACTTCGCTGGAACATTGGTGCCGCTGCTGGTATAGGAATACGGTGTGTACCCCATAATTACAGCATCGAATTTGGTCATCGAATTCCAGTCAGACTGGGAAACGACGATTACATTCGCTTCTACCCATAGGCCATTGCTGGTTTCTGGGGAGAAAAAGGTGCCTGACACATGATATGTGCCAACTAAATTAAAGTTAACGTTGCCGTCTGCCGAAACTGCGGCTGTATTGGATCCGGAGAACCAATATTGCCACATTGTTGGGATTGGGCCACCACGTTTTAAGGAACGACCATCCGAAGATGAAGCGTTACTTGCAGCGTAGTTCACATTTAAACTTAAACTTGTTGGGGGCACTGTCCAAGTTACCTTGCCAGTGCTATCAGTGTTCTGGATCGGGTTGCATGCCGACGAGGTTGCTGAGACAGCAAATATTGCTGATTCAGTGTAACCCGTTGGAGGCACATACCCGCCACGGCTGTCGAAGGCACCAATTGCTGGCGCTTTGGTTGTCGCGAGCTTGGTAGTAGGAGTTCCTCCACCACAGCCAGCAACAAACAGGGATATGACGATTGCCGTCACGATAAGAATGATACGCATTTTAATCTCCTTTGCCTTTCGGCAACATGCGTGGTACATCGATCACATGAAAATTTGTGACCAATGTAGAGATTATAGCACAACTGGCTTATTTTGTCAATACCTTAAGCCCAAAATAGCTGTATCTGGCTTGATTTTTCTTGTACTTTTTCTCGATTTATGCTAAATTACTAACAATATTAGAAAGTCTATTTTAGTAGTTGAGAGTAATTCTCAGCTTCTTAATGTTAATAAAAATGGGAGTAGTTATGGATTTGAAGACGTTGTCACTCGTGATCTCGATCTCGGCCGCTTTGATCTCGATCATCTACGGTTTGATTTTGGTTCGCGTTGTGTCAAAAAAAGATCAGGGTAATAAGAAAATGATTGATATCGCAAAAGCGATTCAAGAAGGCGCAATGGCCTTCCTAAACCGTCAGTACTCGACAGTCGGCGTAGTTGCTGCAGTACTTGCTGTAGTGCTTCTATATACACTTGGCTGGAAGGTCGCTATCGGCTTCCTTGTCGGCGCAGTATTTTCTGCACTTGCTGGCTATATCGGCATGAGCGTTTCCGTCAGAGGAAATGTTCGCACAGCTGAAGCATCCCGCAAGGGCCTGCCTTTTGGCATGGACGTCGCTTTCAAGTCCGGTACAGTTACCGGTCTTTTGGTCGTCGGCCTAGCGCTACTAGCTGTTGCTGGCTTCTATGCAGTATTCAAAGACGTCGATTCACTTATCGGCCTTGCTTTCGGTGGTTCACTTATCTCAATCTTCGCTCGTCTTGGTGGCGGCATCTTCACAAAAGCGGCTGACGTGGGAGCTGACTTGGTTGGTAAGGTTGAGGCTGGAATCCCAGAGGACGATCCAAGAAATCCTGCTGTTATTGCTGATAATGTTGGAGATAATGTTGGCGACTGTGCTGGCATGGCGGCTGACCTCTTCGAGACTTACTCCGTCACAGCTGTTGCTGCAATGCTTCTTGGTCATCTTTTCTTCCCAAATTTTGCAAATGCGATCTTCTACCCACTTATGCTTGGTGCCGCTTCAATCGTCACCTCGATCGTCGGTAGCTGGTTTGTGAAACTACCAAAGAAATCTGTTAACGTCATGGGCGCACTCTATGTTGGCCTTGCTGTTGCTGGTGTTCTTGCTGCTGTTGCCTTCTATTTCATCACAAATTGGCTGATGGCTGATAACGGTTTGCACACAACGATGAGTATTTATCTATCTTCGATCGTTGGACTCTTGGTCACTGCTGCTCTCTGTGTCATCACAGAATACTTCACTTCGACGAAGTTCCAGCCGGTCAAATCTATTGCTGCGAGCTCAGCGACTGGCCATGGCACAAATATTATTACTGGTCTTGCTGTCTCGATGAGATCAACAGCTGCTCCGATCATCGTGATTGCCGCTGCTATTCTTGGCGCTTACTCTCTCGCTGGTCTATACGGTGTCGCAATCGCGGCCATGTCGATGCTTTCGATGGCTGGCATCATCGTCGCAATTGATGCATTTGGTCCTGTCGTTGACAACGCTGGCGGTATCGCTGAGATGAGTGATATGCCATCTGATGTTCGAGTTCACACTGACGCTCTTGATGCAGTTGGCAATACGACCAAGGCTGTGACCAAGGGCTACGCTATTGGCTCTGCTGCTCTTGCCGCGATCGTTCTTTTCGCTGACTATACAGAGAAGCTTGGTACTGGCTTCAAATTTGAGCTTACTGATCCACTCGTGATCGTTGGCTTGTTCCTTGGCGGACTTCTACCTTACTACTTCGGTTCTTTGGCAATGGAAGCTGTTGGTAAAGCAGCTGGCGCAGTTGTAACTGAAGTTCGAAGACAGTTCCGCGAGATCAAAGGCATTATGGAAGGTACAACGAAGCCTGACTATGCTCGTGCTGTTGATATCGTGACTAAGGCTGCGATCAAAGAGATGGTTATGCCTGCAGCGATCACAGTTGCAGCGCCTCTTCTTGTTGGCTTCCTTCTCGGTCCTGTTGCTCTTGGTGGCTTCCTGATTGGTACAATCGTGACTGGTATCTTCGTCGCAATCTCGATGACTTCTGGCGGCGGCGCTTGGGATAATGCTAAGAAATACATCGAAGAAGGTAATTTTGGTGGTAAAGGCTCTATCGCTCATCAAGCTGCTGTCACTGGTGACACCGTTGGTGACCCATACAAAGACGCAGCGGGTCCTGCGATCAATCCTATGATCAAAGTGGTAAATATCATCGCTCTTTTGATCGCAACTACTATTATCAAAGTTGACCTCTCGCATATGGCGAAGCTGATCATCGTTGCTGTTTTGATCGTTGGAATTGCAATCTGGATGATCGTCGGTGCGAAAATTGCTGAAAAATTAGCTAAGTAAATGAGACTTTGGCCCCGACTCTTCGGGGCCATTTCTTAAGGACTTAGGCAATAGTGCACGAGTTCTTTGTTCTGGAAAGAAAAAGGGGGAAATCATGTCTCAAAATTTGACATGGAATCAAGGTTGTTTAATCTCGAATACGCCTATGCTGTATACTTCAGAAGACGAAGCAAGAGCCTATTTAAGTGGTTATTCCCTAAGCGAGTTCAACACGCAGCAGGTAATTCTTGCTATAGAGGTGATTGCCGAAAACGTCTTGACGTTAAGGGCATTTGGCGATGTAGCTAATCCGATTTCGCTTAAAGCAGAAGATGTACTTCACATGACAGAAAATCGTTCTGATCAAGCAATTGCTCTTCTGATGGGGATATACAGCAATTTACAGTTATGTGATAGACACGGTTTACTCATAACCAGATCAGGATAGATTCCTTGGAGGGAATTCTAGCCACGTCAAATCGACTGTGGCTAACTATAAATTTGTTCGACATATATACTATGAAAAATACAGAAAAGGGCATAACTCATCTCGAAGCGACGCTCGATCGGATCGAGGAAGACAAAGCTGTCTTGCAAATAAAAGACGGTGGTGATTTTGTTATAGATAAGAAGTATCTGCCAAAAGAGGCGAAAGAGGGCGAGATCGTCGTGGTGACATTTGCTACAAATCAGGCTGAAACTGATCGTCGTGAGAAAAAGGCGAGAGAGATACTGAATGAAATACTCGGCAACTCTACGACCAAATAAATTGATTATATAGTGGAGGGAATATGGATAAAGAAAAGACAGAAAATAACATTGAAGCAAAAAAGCCCTCTGGCGATCTTGTTGTCGAAAAGAAAAAAACGCCTGTACTGATGATCGTCATAATCATCATATTATTTTTGTTAGTCGCCACTGCTGTAACGTATTATTTATCTTCACAATCTGTGAATAATGATAAAAATCTACCTGAACCTTTAAGAGCTGGCGACACAGCTCCCATTTCTGACTAAATTTAATGAACGTAAATATTGTGCTCGTTGGGTACTTAAATATTAAGTATTTTTTCGGTATGATATAGATAAGACTTTAAGATATAAGCGATTTCAAATACACTTCCTAATATATAAGCTAAGAAATTAATATGGCAAAGAAAGACAAGTCAAAAATAGCGCTAAAAGACATCAAGACGTTGCAATACACAGTCTTGATTGTGCTTGTGGTTATATTCGTGATTCTTGGGTCATTTGCTGGCTATTCTATTTCAAATAGCAAAAAAGTTTATAAAAATCAGTATTTGGCTCAAGAAAATTATGCTGGCAAGTCCAAAATTCAGCTTTTTGATAGTGTCAGCAAATTGGCTGCGACAATAGAAGATAATAATTTCGAGCTTGTACTGGAGAGCGATCCATCTAAGAGCTACAAAATTCCTGCTGCTGATGTGGAGCTTTCGTATGACACGGTCAAAATGGTAAATGAAATCTGGTTGGTTGGACGCGAAAAAGACAATTTCCAGGCGCTAATCCATCAGCTAAATACTCTTGAGAATAAAACTAATCACGCAGCTTTGTATACTCTAAGTGACGCCAAACTTCAGGACAAAATTAGAAAAATCGCCGCCGAGCTGGACCAGCCAGAAAAGGATTTGACAATCTCATATTCAAATGGCAAATTTGTACTTCTAGATGAACGCAAAAACGGCAAACGTCTAGATCAAGAGATTGTAACCTCAAAAGTTAAGGCACAGATTGCACTTTTCGATAATACTCCGATCAAGTTTGACTTAGTCGAGTACACACCTAAGATCACTGAAGAGAGCGCGAATAGTGTCCTTTTGCAGGCCAACAAGATTGTTGATGCTGGCGAGATTACGCTCAAGCTCGACGATCAGGCTTACACAATCGACAAAGACACAATTGGTGGCTTTATTAAGCCAGAGCGCGATGGGGTAAATCTGAAATTGGTTCTGAATGAAGAACGTGTTAAGAAGTATATCGCTGCCTTAGCCCAGAGCATCGATTCTGAACCACAAAGCGCAAAAATGACGATGGTGGACGGTAAGATCAACATTTTCCAGCCTTCACACGAAGGTAAAATCTTAGATCAAGATTCTGCTATTGCTGACATTGGTGCAGCTCTGTTTGCTCGAATTACCGAAGGCAGTCTGGTTGATATCAAAACAGTGAGCCTGAAAGCTGAGACCAAGAAGCCTGAACTTAGTGAAACCGACATCAGTACCTTGGGCATCAATGAGCTGGTTGGTACGGCCTACACAAACTTCAAGGGTTCGACAGCCAATCGTATTCATAATATCACTGTCGGCGCGGCTGCACTAAATGGGGTCGTCTTGAAGCCTGGTGAGGAGTTTTCTACACTCTCGCATCTTGGCACAATCGACGCGACCGGCGGATATTTGGAGGAGCTAGTCATAAAGGAAAATAGAACAACGCCTGAGTTTGGTGGTGGACTTTGCCAAGTTTCCTCAACTCTCTTCCGTGCCGCTCTAAATGCTGGAATGAAGATTACCGAGCGTCAAAATCATAAATATCGAGTTAGCTACTATGAGCCACCTGTTGGAATGGATGCGACAATCTATGATCCCGCGCCAGACTTCAAATTTGTAAATAATTATGCTAGCCATATATTAATCCAGTCAAAAGTTGAAGGCACAAAGATTACGTTTGAATTTTATGGAACAAAGGATAACCGTCAGGTCACAATTTCCGCACCTTCAGTTTTTGACTTTGTAAGTCCAGACGCGCCGACAGAGGTAGAGACCGATACTCTCGCCCCAGGTGTGCGAAAGCAAATAGAGAAGGCGCACCAAGGCGCAACGGCAACTTTTAGTTACAAAGTCGTAAGTGCTACCGGTGAGTCATTACAGGATCGTTCATTCAAATCAGTCTATGTTCCTTGGCCAGAAAAGTGGCTAGTTGGGAAAGCGGTGGCGACACCTACTACGACCTGCTCAGACAGCGTGCAAAATGGCGACGAAACGGGCGTGGATTGTGGAGGAAGTTGTCCGACGGCGTGCCCTGCAAATTAACGCTTGATTTGCCATTATTTCAGGAAATTTTTAAATTATAAATTGTAAGTTAGCGATATTCCGGAGGGGATTTGAAAGATTTTGCGTATCATCAGTGGACGACAGCTGATGTGGAGAAGCATTTCGATACAGATGTTGAGAAAGGTCTTTCTGACATTAAGGCCGATTTTCGCTTGAAAAAATACGGAAGAAATGTCCTGACTGCTAGCCGTAAGAATAGTACTTTGACGGTTTTACTGCATCAGTTCAAAAACTTTTTTGTTGGTCTGCTTTTTTGTGCTGCTGTCATCTCGTATTTCGTTGACGGAACTATTTCGGCTACAATTTTGTTGGCGATCATCTTGGTAAATGTCTTGCTTGGTTTTTTTCAGGAGCACAAGGCAGGCAAGTCGCTTGATGAACTGAAACAAACTTTTATCTCCAAATCAAAAGTCATCAGAGAAGGGAAGATTCATACAGTTGATAGTGCAGAGCTAGTCATAGGCGATGTTATTGTGCTTGAGGCGGGAGACAAGATTCCTGCAGATGGACGAATTATTCTTGAGGAATCGATGCGAATTGATGAGTCGGTACTCACTGGCGAATCATTGCCGATCAGCAAAAACGCGGTTACGTTGCCCCTTGAGACTTTCTTGGCCGACAGAAGAAACATGGTTTATACTTCCACTGTAGCGGTCTCAGGACACTGTAAGGCGGTAATCGTTGCAACGGGGGACGCGACTGAATTTGGTAAGATTGCTCAGCTGATTCAGAAAGATGAGGGGGCTACGCCCCTTGAGAAGCAAATTGACTATATTGGCAAGATGATTTCGACGATCGGTTTTGCGATCGCCTTGGCTATTTTTATTCTCGGATATCTTCGCCATGATCAAGTCTGGGAGCTCCTGACCTTCACCATCGCTCTTCTAGTAGCCATTGTCCCAGAGAGCTTGCCAACCGCGATTACACTCTCTCTAGCAACTGGTGTCTCACGACTGGCTAGGAAAAATGCGATCGTGAGGAAGCTAGCCGTCATCGAAACACTCGGTACGACAAATGTGATCGTGACTGACAAGACGGGCACGCTCACGGACAATAATCTGAGTATTGACCGTGTTTCGCTTTATTCAAATAAGAAATTTGAACAGATCATTATATCTAGCAACAAGAATATTTCCGATGAAGTGCTCTCGTTTATGTCCGCAGGACTTGCTTGCTCAAACGTCGATATTCAAGCTAAAAATGAAGATATCGGGGATCCTCTCGAGCTCGCGATAATTGAAAAAATGGAGTGGCTCGACAATCTTTCATATTTTAACAATCAAAAATATCATCGAGTATTAGAGATTCCATTTGATTCAGACAAGAAGTATATGGCGGTGCTTGTTTCAAGCAATGATATGAAGTCATTGATCGTGAAGGGCATGGCCGAGAAAATAATCAATTTTTGTGATCTGACGGTGAAGGAGAAATCAGCAGTTCTTGACGAGGCGACGAGGCTGAGCCAAGATGGGTTCAAAGTCATTGCTCTTGCAAGGAAGCAACTGCGCGAAAATGACAGCAGCGCATTGGCAGAGCTGAAGTTTTTAGGATTTTTTGCCTTTGTTGATGAACCATCAGTCGGTATTAAAGATGCAATCAGGAAAACGGTTGAGGCTGGAATCCGCCCGATTATCTTGACTGGTGACCACCCAGAGACTGCCAAGTTTATTGCTGAGAAAATTGGCATTACCGTCGCTGACAATGAGATAATCAATGGCGCTGAGCTGGAGCTAATGGATGATCGAACTCTCGCAAAATCTTTGAAAACGGTAAAAATATTTGCACGGGTCACTCCCGAAGACAAGATCAAGATTGTGCAGGCTCTTCAGAAAATGGGCTACTCCGTCGCAATGACTGGAGATGGGGTAAACGATGCTCCAGCGCTCAAGGAGGCTCAGGTTGGTATTGCGATGGGTATCAAGGGTACAGACATTGCGCGAGACTCAGCCGACATTGTGCTGCTTGATGACAGGTACGGGACGATTGTCTCTGCGGTTGAATATGGCAGAGCCATATATGACAATATTAGGAATACCGTAATTTTTCTGCTTTCGAGTAATCTTGCCGAGATGATTATGGTTGGTGTTACTTTCATTTTCTTTTTGCCTGTGCCGCTTTTGACATTGCAAATATTGTGGATCAATTTGGTGATGGACTCGTTGCCATCTCTGGCTTACAGCTTCGAAGAGCCAAGCCAACATATACTGAGAGAGCCGCCGAGATCCGCAAAGTCAAATTCGATGAAAAACGCAGTTTTTTATTCGCTATCTCTTTGTATTGTGACTGCAATTCTATGTTTGATTCTCTATCTCTGGGGTATTCGTTTCTCGATCGACAAGGCTAGGACTATGGCTTTTTGCTATATCGTCGCGATGAAATTGGTCTTGTCTCTCTCTATTAGATCAAAGAGAAGAATTTGGGAGAGTCCAAAAGCATTTTTTGAGAATAAATATTTGCTTGTTGCGATTGGCATCTCTCTTGTACTGCAGCTGCTGCTTTTTGTCACACCGTTAAGCAAAGTATTTCACGTAAAGATGCTTAGTGGCGGCGAAGTAGTTGCTTTAGCAGTCTTCACGATTATTACGTTTATTTCAGCGGAACTTATTAGATACTTTCACGACAAAAGAGATCAAAAAGCCGTTATTTGAGTTTTACCTGAGTAGGTCTATTTGCTCGTAGCCTTGATAAAGGCGGTGAAGAGAGGCTGTGGCTTCAAAACTCTAGAGCAAAATTCTGGATGAAATTGCACGCCAACCATAAACGGATGGTCGATGACCTCAACGATCTCTACGAGGTCTCTTTCTGGATTTACGCCGGCAACTCTAAGTCCTGCATTTTCCATTTGGACTCGGTAGTCATTGTTAAATTCATAGCGATGTCGATGTCGCTCGAGAATGTTTGGGAAATTGGCTGCTCCTTTGTAGGCATCATAAGAGATTGAATCTTCGGTTAGCTTGCAAGGATACTCTCCAAGTCTCATCGAGCCGCCAAAGTCTTTCTTTTTGAGCTTCTCTTTTTGATCTTTCATAATATGTATGACAGGATTTTTTGTATTTGGATCAATTTCCTCGGTGTTGGCGTCTTTGATCTTACAAACATTGCGAGCAAATTCTATCGTTGCAATTTGCATGCCATAACACAGGCCAAAGTATGGGATTTTGTTTTCGCGACAGTACTTTGCAACGGCAATTTTGCCCTCGATCCCACGCGAACCAAAGCCGCCAGGCACAATAATTCCATCGAGCTTCTTCAGCTCCTTTAGCTTCGAAGAGTCAGTCTCATAATCGGTTGAGGAGAGCCATTGAAATTCTGGTTTTAGTCCGAGGCTCCAAGCAGCGATCTTGACGGATTCGATGACTGAAATGTATGAGTCAGAAATAACAAAATCGCCAGTTTCAAAATATTTGCCAACGATACCAATTTTTACAACTTTGGTTGCTGATTTTGCCTTCTCAACAAACGCTCGCCATTCTACCAAATCTTTTTGTTTTGGCTTTAGCTTCAATCTTTTTAGGATTTTTTCACCTAGGTTTTCATTCTCAAAATTTACTGGAATGTCATAAATTGAGTCACAATCAGGTGCAGAAATTGCATTTTCTGGCTCTATCGAGCAAAAAGTAGCAAGCTTCTCGCGGCGTCGATCATCGATTGGGGATTCGCTACGGCAAAGGATGAAGTCTGGCTGGATTCCGCAAGAATTTAATTCCTTCGAAGCGTGCTGAGTTGGTTTTGTTTTCATCTCTCCAACTTTTGATGGAATAGGTAGGTAAGAAACTAAAACAAATATGACGTCTCGAGGATTTTTTAGTTTCATAAATCTGCCAGCTTCTAAGAAAAGCAGATTCTCATATTCACCGACAGTACCGCCAATTTCGATGATTGTGACTTCAGCTTTAACGTTTTTGGTTGCTTTTTCGATACGATGTATGATTTCCTCTGGTACGTGAGGAACGACTTGCACACATTTCCCGCCGTACTCAAGATTTCGTTCTTTGCTGATAACTGACTGGTAGACTCGACCAGTCGTCATGTAGTTTAGCTTGGTGAGCTCTTCGCCGATAAATCTTTCATAGTTACCCATATCCTGATCGCATTCATCACCATCCTTGGTCACGAAAACTTCGCCATGCTCGGTTGGGTTCATCGTTCCTGCATCGACGTTTACATACGGATCGCATTTGATTGCAGTAACACGGTAGCCCTTTGATTTTAGAATCGTTCCAATCGAAGCAGCGGCAATTCCTTTGCCAACGCTCGACATCACACCACCAACGACGAAAATATACTTATTTCGAGCCATCTTATCCTCTCCAAGCTAAATGATTGATTGTAACAAACGAA
>Ga0194052_1000046_pt1 | contig 90262 bp, 85 predicted proteins | sample SepL226m_MetaG_FD_160117 | JGI IMG/M metagenome (GOLD analysis project Ga0194052, IMG submission 160117) | Anoxic zone freshwater microbial communities from boreal shield lake in IISD Experimental Lakes Area, Ontario, Canada - Sep2016-L227-6m | ecosystem: Environmental > Aquatic > Freshwater >...
GCCAGCGGCACGCGTGTGGCTGCAGGGCCTTCCAATTGCACACCGCCAAACACGGCTTCGATGATCTGGATGGTGACCACGCCGCCCACCACGTCTTGCTCGGGCAGGTAGGCACGCACGATCCAGCCTGCCGCGCGGTACACATCGGCCACGGCAGCGGCGGCGGCCTGCAGTTGGGTGTAGTCGAGCGGCCGGTTGAGGAACGGGGCCAACGCCGGTTGCAGTTGCTCGGTGCCCAGCAAGGTGTTGCCTGCCAAACGGAACTGTGTAACGGTAACGAGCACGCCGGAGAGGGGTCGCATGGCTTTTGGGGTGGCCGGTTGGGTTGGCAACGCCTTGCGTGGCAATGTGGCTTCGCGGCCCTGCTCGATTTGCTGGCGCAGGGCACCGGCATCGGGCGGGGTTTGGGCGGCAGCGTTACCGCAAAAGAGCGACAGCGCTAGGGCGGCAGCAAGGGGGTGCTTGCGAAGGTCATGCATGGTGTGGGCTTATAAAGGTCTTGCTGACGAAAGAACGCGCAGACCACAGGCACCACCAACCTACGCGCCGTTAACAAAGAGTTAATCGACAACGGGGCGTCGTTATAAGGTGCTTGTTTGATGCGCATTTGCTTGGCTTAACAGTTAAAATAGACCGTGCAGTCTATACGATTTGCGCCAATAGTAGACCGAAAGGTCTGCTTTCGTTGTATTTTGAAGACGCTCGAGTGAAATCCGAACGATCGTTTTCAAATTGATGGCTAAGATGCCCGTATGTCAACCAAACAATATGCAAAGGGCGTAACCACCCAAGCTTCCATCTTGATGGCTGCAAGGCTGTGTTTCGCAAAAAAGGGGTTCTTCGAGACCAGCATGACCGACATTGAAGTGGCGGCCAATACCTCGAGGGGGGTGATCTATCACCACTTCAAGAACAAAGAGGACATGATTCAGCGCATCACGCAAGAGAACCTGGGCAGCATGGCTGACAAAATCGCTTCTAACCTGGAGCGCCTCAGGGCCGAAGGGGGGGGTGACTTGCGGCAGATTCTGAGCAATTTGATGAACCTGACCGAGGCCATTACCTTTGGCCCCGGACGGGCCATGAGTGTTCATGTGTGGTCTTTGGCGCTGCTCAATCCGAACGTTTATAAAACCCTGGAAGCGTGTTTTGAAAGAATCAGATTGCTGCTCAAGAGCGAGTTGCTCGCCCTGCAAGCAAAGGGGAAATACCCCGCGGACGCGGACCTTGATCGGCTTTCTACAGCACTTTTTTCGGTGCAAATTCCGGGCTTTATCGTTCAGCGCCTATTGCTAGGTGAGCACAGCTTAAAGCCCGATGACTTCATTGATGCGATGGTGAAGTTGTTCGCCCCCAAGGCGACAGACGTGAAAACCAAGCGATTGAAATAGACAGGCGTCTAACCAGATCAACAAGTGCTATTCACCGGCACGACCTGTATGGCCGGTTACGCTGAAACGCTGAAATCGTAACAAGCTGTTACCGGTAGCGGTGTTTTGCGCTCTGCTCGCGCTCAATCGGCCATGCCGAACGAATTTTTCAAAATCGCTGGTTTACCATTGATCGCATCAACTCGACCGGCAGTACTGCCAGCACTTCGAGACGATTGATGAGAAAGCAGAGGTGATCTTGTCCGCATTCCATACGTTTTTTCGCCCGGGCACTTTACTCATGCAGCGCATTGGTTTGCGCATGCGCTTTTTACTCATGGGCCTTTTGGTTCTTTTGCCGGTGGTGGCAATCGGCTTGCAGGCGGCGGCTACTTTCTACGCTACGAATGGGGCGGTAACTCTCGGTTTCATTTTGGCTTTGACGGGCTTGTGTGCGCTTGTCTATTTGTGCGTTGCCTTTTACCAAAGCATTACGACGTCAGTGGAGGCTGTAGCCAAGGTGGTAAGCCTGAGCGCTGCGGGCGACCTCTCGCAGACGGTTGTTGTGCCCGGCAACGATGAGATGGCGCAGTCAGGGCGCGATCTTGAGTCCATGAGCGAAAACTTTTCGGGCCTGGTTGGCACCATCCGCAATCAGGCGGTTCATGTGGCGCAGGCGGGCGAATCGTTAACCGCGAATATGGGCGACCTATCCAAACGCACCGAGGCGCAGGCGGCCAGTCTGGAACAGGCAAGCGCGAGCATTTTGGGGCTCAGCGAGTCGGTTCAGAGTACCGCCGCTCGAGCCAGGGAAGTCGATGCACTGACCCGGCGGGTGCGCGCTGAGGCAGAAGCGGGAACCCGGGCCATGGACGTTGCAGTCAGCGCCATACAAGAAATTCAAAGTAGCGCAAAGCATATGGGCGAGATTGTCAATGTGATTGACGGCATCGCTTTTCAGACCAATATTCTGGCGTTGAATGCAGCGGTCGAGGCAGCGCGTGCCGGAGATTCGGGACGCGGTTTTGCGGTGGTTGCCAGCGAGGTTCGCACCTTGGCCAAGCGCAGCGCGACCTCCGCGCGGGAAATCCGGGATCTGATAGCCAGTTCTGGCAACCAGGTGAGCCTGGGCGTGACGCGCATCGAGGCCGTCACGGCCAACCTGCGCACGATGGCCCAGGGAGTCAATGAGGTTGCGTCCGGACTGGATGGAATCTCGTCGGCAAGTGCAACGCAAAGCCAGACGCTTTCGGAGATCGCGGGTGCAGTGAAGGAACTCGACGGCATCACCCAGCGCAACGGATCGATGGTGGACGATGCCTTGCATTCGAGCATGAGCCTGAGCGACAGGGCCTCCCGTTTAAGTGAAGCAGTGGCATCCATCAAGTTGCGGCGCGGCACTGCCGATGAAGCCTACGCAATGGCGAGCCGCGGGCATCAACTTGTGCTGCGCGTTGGCCTTGGCGCAGCCGCCAAGCAGTTTCATGACCCACATGGCGCTTTTCGCGATCGCGATTTGTATATCTTTGTGTTTGATCGAAGGGGTGTCTACGCAGTTTTTGGCTCCACCCCCGAGAACGTAGGCAAAACTGCATACGACATTCGCGGCCTCGATGGTGACCACGTTATTCGAGAAGGGTTTGCTGCGGCCGATGCCGGGGGAGGGTGGATTGATTACGAGGTGGTCAACCCCACAACGGGTATCGTGGACGAAAAGACGTCCTACATCCTGCCGCTGTCGGGCGAGCAGTTGATCGGTTGCGGTGTATTCAAGCCCAAGGGTGGATTCCATCTCGGCGCGAGCTAACAAGTAACGCGATGCGGGCAGACTATTTGACGCACAGGGTGAAAACGCCCGTAAAAATGCCCGCCGAGAACCCTTATGATGTGCGCCACAGCAGCCGCGCCCAGGTGCGCGGCATTAGCCTCAGCGGCATCTTGCGTTGGCGCATAGCGAATCGGGCATCCGCCCCCGCAGTGTGAAATTATTGGAGCACGAGAGGAGTCTTGAGCATGGTAAGAAAAGTGTCGATGCCGGGTGCCAATGCGCTCATGTTGGGCGCATTGTTTTACGGCAGCGCCATTGCCGACGAGGCACCTGCCGTGCCTGCAGTGGTCACCCAAGTGTGCGCAGCCTGCCATGGCATCGACGGCAACAGCACCATCCCCACCATTCCCAAGCTCGCCGGAAGCAACCCCGATTATTTGTTGCGTGAGTTGAGAGACTTCAGTGCCGGCAAGCGCAAGAGCGATGTGATGGGCGCGATTGCGCCAACCATCGACGCTGCAGACCTCAAGGCTGCGGCGGCTTACTTTGGCAAGCAGAAGTCCACCTCCGAGCCGGTGCTCGACGCTGCCTTGGCCCAGGTGGGCAAGAAGATTTTTCTGCAGGGCGATGAACCGCGTGGCCTGCCGGCCTGCGCCGGGTGCCACGAAGAAGACGCATCGGGCAGCAAGCGCTTTCCGCACTTGGCAGGGCAGCATCGCGAGTATCTGACCGACCAGATGCAGAAGTTCCGCAACGACGTGCACATGTACCCGGGAGCCACCTACATGCGCGAGGTGGCAAAGCGCATGACCGAAGACGAAATCAAAGCGGTCGTCGAGTTCTTGGCGGCACTGTAAGGGGCTTATCGTGAAGGGAATCAAAGTGAACTTTTTCGTCAAGACCCTGTGCCTGTGTTTGTGCTGGCCGCTGTTTGCGCTGGCACAGACTTCCGCGCCTGCAAGCGCCGATGGCAAGACCCCGGTGTGGAACGAGTTAAAGGGTGAGAAGCTCGAAGCGCTGCAACTCAAAGGCGATGTCACGCGTGGTGCCGAGGCGTTTCAGCCGTGCCAGGGCTGCCACCGGCGCGGTGCCGTTGGCAGCGCCAGCGGCCTGTATCCGCGTCTGGCTGGGCAGCACGCCACCGTGCTGGTGGAGCAGATCACCGACATTCGCGCGGGCAAGCGCGTCAACCCCACGATGGCACCGTTTTCTGACGAGCACGTCTTGACCACCCAGGAGATTGCCGATATTGCTGCGTACCTGCAGTCGCTGCCGCCCAAGACCTTGCCCGAAGCCAAGGGGCCGGGGAGTGCGCTGGAGCGGGGTGAAAAGCTCTATGCCAAGGATTGCGCGGTGTGCCACGGCAATCGGGGCGAGGGCGATGCCAAGAAGTTCATGCCCCTGGTCGCGGGGCAGCATTACCAGTACCTGCTGCGTGAGATGGCGCTGATCCGCGACGGCAAGCGCGGCAATGCCAACCCGGACATGGTGAAGGTCATCAGCGCCTACGGCAACGCCGATCTGGAGGCCGTGGCCGATTACATCTCGCGGCTGCTGGCCCCCTGACGCACTGCTGGGCAGGCCGTGTTATGCGGCAACACCCGGCTGGAACAGCAGGGTGAGCACCAGCAGCAGCGCGTAGAAACCGATTTCCAGCGTCTCGGTGATGGGCTGGATCTTGCGCCACGCGCCGTACACGTGCACACCAATCATGCTGATGGAAACAAAGTACAGCACCTCGAAAATCGCCTGCTGGCGTTCCAGGTAAAACGCGCCCAAAAATCCCATGGCGTCCACGCCAACCACAAACGCGCCCAGACAGCGGCCAAAATAAACCGCGAGGTCGGTGTCCTCGGGAATGCGCCAGCGCATCAGGCGCGCCCAGGTCAGTGGCACCAGCAACAGCGGCAGCGCAAAGAACACGGTGGTGAGGCTGGCCAGAACCAGCAGATAGAGTTGGCTGTGAGCTGAATACATTCCAATCATGCTGAACTCCTTGGGTGGGTGGGGGTATCAGGCCGGTGTGATCTGCCCGGCCAGCAGTTGTGGATGGCGGCCCAGCACCGATTCGTGCAAGCGCTGAACCGACTCGTCTTCAATCGTTCGCGGGTGTGGCAAGTCAATCGGCAAATCCAGGATCACGCGCGAGGGCTGGCCCGAGAGAAACAAAATGCGGTCTGCTACGCTGATCGCCTCGCGCAGGCTGTGCGTGACAAACAGCACGGTCGGGCGGGTACGCTGCCAAAGCTCCTGTAACAGGACGCGCAACTGATCGGCCGTGGGTGCGTCGAGCGACTGGAACGGCTCGTCCATCAGCAGCAAATCGGGCTCAATGATGAAGGCGCGCAGCAAGGCCACGCGGCGCTGCATGCCGCCTGAGAGTTGGCCCGGAAACAGGTCGGCACAGCCCGCCAGCCCCACTTGCGCCAACTGGTCCGCCAGGGCTACCACCAGGTGCTTGCGCGCTTGCGCCTTCTGCACCAGTTCCAGGTTCTGCTGCACGGTCAGCCACGGCATCAGGCGCGGCTCCTGGAACATGAAGCTGGTCCGTGGCGCACTCTGCGCCTGCTCTCCACGGTGGAAGGCAATGCTGCCTTGCATGTCACGATCCAGCCCCGCAATCAGGTTAAGCAGGGTGGACTTGCCCGCACCCGACGGCCCCACGATGGCGACAAACTCACCCGGCTGCGCAGTAAACGCCAGCGCCTTGATGGCGCAGCAATCATTGGCGTAGGTTTTGTTGCGGACATCGACGGTGAGAACGGTCATGTGCGCCACCGGTTCAAATGGTTTTCAAGCGGGCGCAGCAGCACGGCTTCAAAGCAGAAAACCACCAGCGCAAAAGCCAGGGAGTAAGCCAGAATGCCGGTGATGTCGAAGAAGTGGAAGTAGTTGCCAATCTGAAAGCCCACGCCGTTGCTTCTGCCCAGCAACTCCACTACCAGCACGATTTTCCAGATGATGGACAGGCCATTGCGCGCCGACCCAAACAGGTACGGCATGAGCTGGGGCAAGTAGACCTTGAAGAAGGTGTCGCGCCTGGAGAGGCGATAGACCTGGGCCACCTGCAACAGTTTCTTATCCACGGCGCGCGCGCCTTCACGTAAGCTGATGGCCACCATCGGGATCTTGTTTACCGTCACGGCGATTACGGCGGCGGTTTCGGTCAAGCCAAACCAGATGTAGCACAGGATGATGGTCACCAGCGCCGGTATGTTGAGCGCCAGAATCAAGAGCGCGTCCAGCAGCCGATCCCATGTGTTGGAGCTGCCCATCAGAATGCCCAGCGCAACGCCGATCAGCATGGCCGCCGCAAAACTGATTGCCACACGCGTGAGCGTCATGCCCAGGTGAAACAGCAGTTCCCCGTCGCTCAACTCCTGCCACAGGGTGCTCAAGACAGCGCTGGGGGCGGGCAGGGTTTTGCTTTGCAGCACCAGCGAGAGCAGTTGCCACGCGCACAGCAGTAGCACGACCGGCAGGACGCGCGCCCAGCGCCCTTGGGCCAGGTTGGAGCCAAATTTCAGGACGGTTTGCATGCAGGAAGTGTGAAGCCGGGCCAGAACGTGCCCGCACTCAAAGTTCTGGATTTGCCCACCAGTTTGTCGCCGCCGGTTTCGGCCAGGATCTTGAAGGTCTCAGCCACCGTGGCAGCGCTCCTGGGGTCGCTGCAGGTCGGAATACCGGCCCGAAAACTGGTGCGCAGCGCCTTGAACACCGCGTCGTTTTCGGCGCGCATTTTGGGGCGCAGTGGATCCCAGGCGGCATCGTTGCTGGCCAGAATCGCCTTGGCCTCATACGAGGCCGCCAAAAAGTTTTTCAGCGCTGCGCTGTTGGCGTTGGCCCAGTCCTCGCGGAACACCCAGCCCAGCATCGGAATGGGGCGGTCAATCCCCAATCCCCTGAGGATTTCGGGCACGTCGATCAAGGCGTGCATGCCCAGCACCTCCAGGCGCGCGGTGTAATTCCAATGGTTGAGTGCGGCGTCCACCTGCCCACGCAGCATCAGCTCGTTGAGGAGGGGCGGTGCGGCATAAGTGGGCTGCGCGTACTGGGCCAAATCGGTGCCGAGTTTGCGTTGCGCGTAGGCGCGCAGCAGCAGCCAGGTCTTGTCCGAAGGGCCTCCGGCCACGCCAAGCTTTTTGTCCTTGAGGTCAACGACCTGCCGGATGCCGCTATCGGCCTTGACCATCACCGTGCCCACCGCGTTGGAGAATGGGACAAAGGTGTAGAGGTTGGATTCGGCGCGCTGGCGGCTGACCCAGATCCAGTCGGTCACCACCATGTCCACCGCGCCGCCTTGCAGTGCGATGGTGGACGCATCGCCCGACGCCAGCGCAACCACCTTCAAATCGATGCCGCGCTTTTTGGCGAGTTCACGGCTTTGAATCAACTCCAGCTCCCAGTTGACGGTGCCAAACTCGAGCACGCCCACGCGCAGCGGCGTTAACGGGGCGTCAGTGGCACTGTGCCCCGCCATGGGTAGCAGCAGGAACAGCATGGCGCTCAGGACGCGGAGAAGGAAGGCAAAGGGCATGGCGTTGTCTTTGGCAAAGAGTGTGGTGCGTGCTGTGTGCTCAGGCCGATTTGATCAAGCCGCGCTGCGGGTCGTAGCCGAATGCGGCAATCAGGTAGAACACCAGGCTGCAGACGGCGATCACCGCGAGCGACACTGGCTCGACCTGGGCATACAGGGCAAAGCGCAGCGCTTCGATCGCGTGGGTGAAGGGGTTGATGCGCGTGAGCAGGTAAATCCACTGCGCACCCGACTCCTCCATCTTCCACAGCGGATACAAGGCGGTGGACAGAAAGAACATCGGAAAGATCACGAAGTTCATGGTGCCGGCAAAGTTTTCCAGTTGCTTGACGTAGACCGACAGCATCAGCCCAAAGGCCGAGAGCATCAAGGCCCCCAGCGCCAGCACCGGCATGGCCAGGGCGAGTTGCCCAAAGCCCAGGTCGATGCCAAACAGCATCGCCAGCAGAAAGAAAGCCAGCGCCTGCAGCACCGACAGAAAGGTGGTGCCCAGCAGCTTGCACGCCAGCAGATAGGCACGCGGCAGGGGCGCGGTCAGCAGCAGGCGCATGACCCCCATTTCGCGGTCGTAGACCATCGCCAGCGACGACTGCATGCCGTTGAACAGGCACACCATCATGGCCAGGCCCGGCAGCATATAGACGCGGTATTCCACGTAGGTCTCGTAGGGCGGCAGGATGGCCACGCCAAACACGTTCTGGAACCCGGCAGCAAACACCACCAGCCACAGGGCAGGGCGCACCAGCGACGACACCAGCCGCCCCGGTTGGCGCAAGAATTTATGAATCTCGCGCCCGGCCACCGCGCGCAAAGCCAGCACGGCGTGTGCCAGCCTCATTTCTTGGCTCCTGCGGCGGTGTCGCTCAGGTGGCAGGGCGACTCCTTCTGGTCGGCACCCAGCGTGTCGAGCGCATTGATCGGGTGCAGGAAGCCGTCAAACGGTGCCATCCCGGCAATGCCGCCGCCCACGCCGCCGTGCGCCAGAAATACCGGCTGGCGCAGTTGCTGGTCCCAGGGTCGAAACGACAGGCGCACGCCCTTGAAACCGTCGAGCACCGTATCGGCACTGCGCAGGGCGCGCCGATGCTCGCGTGCGTCGGGCACTTTGACGGCAACTTCCAGAATGGCCTTGGTGGCCATCCATGCAGCCCAGTCGGCGCTGGCCATGGGCCGCCCAGCGGCCTTGCGAAAGCGCCGCGACAACTGCGGCGCGCCATAGCGCTCCCACGAGGCTTGCCAGGCTTCGGCCACCAGACCGGCGTTGCCGACCACGGGGCGGGCAAGGTTGGTGCGGTAGGGCACGTCGCGTGCGAATTCGCCATCGGTATCGACCACCCAGACCACGTCGGCGTCGCTGCCAGCAGTCAGCAGTGCGACGTTGCCCAACTCGCGCTCGCGCGGATCGTTGGAGAGCTTGTAGGTCTTGTCGCCCGTCAGTTTGAGTGCGTAGCGCTTGATCGCCTGGCGCACAGACGCCGTGCGCGAGGCGTCGGCAGGTTCGGTGCTGCTGAGCAGCAGCACACGGTTCCATTTGCGCGCCGTCAGAAATTGCGCCATGGCATCGGCCATCATCGATTCATCGGGCAAGGTGTGGAACAGATTGGCCGCGCAGGCCGAGCGCCGCAGCGTGTCCTCAGCTGCCGAGACGTTGAACAGCAGCAAGTCGCTGCTGTGCAGCGACTTGCTCAGCTCTGCCACGTCAGCGCCGGGCAGGTCAAGCAGAAAATGGCGCACGCCTTTTTGCGCCAGCGCCAGTATCTGGGTGCGCGCTGCGGCCACATCGTCTGCCGCCACATCGCGCAGCGTCACCTTGAGCGACGCGCTGGAGAGCTGGAACTCCGATTCAGCAATCGCAACTTCGGCCCCCGTGCGCGGTCGGCCCAGCGGTTGACCGGGATAACTCTTTTCAAGCCGCTTGGTGTCGTAGCGCGCATCGTCGGGCACAAAGACCACGCCAATGGTCAGGTCGCGCGCTGCGGCCGCCAGACTGGCAGCGCCCAGCAGCGTGCACGCCAGAGCGCGCCAGTACCAGTGCAGGGCAGGGTGGCGCTCAGTCATCGATCACCACGCTGTGCGGAACACGACCAGCCTTGACGGTCTTGAGCGCCCGCCCACTGGCCACGTCCACCACCGAAACATCATCCGACATGCCGTTGGCCACATACAGCGTGGCGTTGTCGCGCGACACTGCCAGCCCCCAGGCGCGTTTGCCCACCAGAATCAGGTTGCCCACCTTGCGGCTGGCAACATCCACCACCGCCACATGGTTGGCGCGGCCCAGTGCGACGAAGGCGGTCTTGCCGTCGCTGGAAAGTGCCATGCCCACCGGGGTGATCTCGTCGGCGCGAAAGCCCTTGGGTTCAAACTTCAGGGTTTCTGCCACCGTATGGTCAGCGGTGCGGATGATGCTCACCGAGGCTCCCAGTTCATTGGTCACCCACAACTCTTTTCCGTCCGGGGTTAGGGCCAGGCGGCGCGGGCGCTTGCCGACTTCAACGTTCTTGACGATCTTGCCGCTGGCCAGGTCGATCACGTGCACCAGACTGGCTACCTCAGAGGTGGCGTAAAGCGTCTTGCCGTCGGGAGTGACGAGCACGCCTTCGGGCTCCTCGCCAACCTTGATCTTGGTAATCACCTTCTTGCTGATCAGATCGACGCCGATGATCGAAGCCGTATCTTCGTTGGAGAAGTAGAGCTTCTTGCCATCGGGCGAGAGGTCAAAAATTTCAACCCCCTCTTGCAGCTTGATCTTGTCGGTGATCTTGTGGGTGGCTACGTCGATCACGATGGCGTTGCCGTCGTCACCGCAGGCGGCGATCAGGCGCAGATGGTCTTGCGTCAGTCGCATATGGCGCGGCCGCTTGCACGCCTTGATCAGCGCGACCTGCTGTTGCGTCTTGCCGTCGAGCACGGTGATGACGCTGTCTTTTTCGCTGGAGATAAAGACTGCGCCCGTGTCCTTGGCGCAAGCCGAGGCGACCACTCCCAGCGACAGGCTGGCAGCCAGGGCAAGCGAGCTTGCGCTCAGAAGGTGTTGGGCTTTGAGGCTCATGGTTTGTTGCTCCATTCGTTATTGGTGGGTCAGGCTTAAAAAGGCGTCGGTCAGATTGGCGCTTTGTTGGTTGGCGATGAGTTGCTCGGCGCGTCCATCAAACTGCACGCGGCCCTTGTTCATCACAATGATGCGGTCGGCATCGGCGGCTTCATCCACCAAGTGGGTGGCCCACAGCACCGCCATCGATTGCTCTTTGCACAGGGCTCTGACATCGGCCATGATTTGCGCGCGTGCAGCCGGGTCGATGCCTACCGTGGCCTCGTCCATCAGCAGCAACTTGGGGCGGGTCATCAGCGCGCGGGCCAGCTCAACCTTGCGCCGGTTGCCGCCGGACAATACCCGGGCTGCGTCGTGGGCGCGCTCGGTCAGACCAAAGCGCGCCAGGCAGGTGGCGATGCGCTCTTTGGCGTCAGCGCGTGCGATGCCGTGCAGGTCAGCCTGAAACTGCAAATTGGCCTGGACGCTCAGGTCCAGGTCGAGCGCGGGTTGCTGGAACACGACGCCGAGTTGCGCCAGCGCCGCGATCGGCGTCTTGGCAATGTCGGCCTGCCCGATTTCGGCGCGCCCCTGGTCGGCGATAAACAGCCCCGAGAGGATCTGAAACAGCGTGGTCTTGCCCGCGCCATTGGGCCCGAGCAGGGCCACAAATTCGCCCGCATCCACGCGCATGCTGACATCGTCGAGCGCCTTGCGGCTGCCAAACGATTTGCAGATCGAAGTCACATTCAGTGTCACGCTCTATCCCCGGTTGGCGTCGAGTCTATACCGACTCAGGGCATGGCACGGTGTCACCATTGCGCCTAGGCCAGCGGAAAGCCGGAGGTGGTGCGCACGGTGCCACTCTTGTCGATCAGCATCGCATCCACGTCGTGGATTTTGGTGGCCAGTGCCAGCGATTTCTCCACTCCCAACACCATGAATGCGGTCGACAGGCCGTCCGCCAGGATGCCCGTGGGCGCAACCACCGTGGCGCTGGCTAGCTCCAGTGGTGAGTCGCCACTGGCAGGGTCGAAGATGTGGTGGTGCACAAAGTCGGCACTGAAGTACGTTGCGTAGTCGCCCGAGGTGGCAACCTTGCGCCCGTCCATCTTGAGCGTGGCTGCAACCACGTCGTCGTGGCGCGGATCGCCCACGCCCAGGAGCCAGGATTGGCCTTGCGCTTTGTTTCCGATCGAGCCGTATTCGCCAGTATCGAGCAGCGCGTGCTGCACCCCCCGGTTGCGCAGCGCCTGCAAGGCCAAATCAACCGCATAGCCCTGGGCCAGGCCATTGAGCGTGATGGCCATGCCCGGTGTCTTCAGATGTACTTGTTGCCGGTCAAACTCCAGCCGTTGCCAACCCACCAGGGCTTTGGCAGCGGCGATTTCAGCCGGCTTTGGCAGGCTGGCGTTGGCACTTGCCTGGCTAAAGGCGTTCCACAGCGGCTGCACTGTGATGTCAAAGGAGCCTGCGGTCATCATGGACAACTGCTGCGCAAAGGTGAGTACGGCCAGCAGGTGGGTGTCGGGCGCTTGCAGCGCGCCATGCTGGTTGAGTTGAAACACCTGGCTGCGCTCTTGTTTCAGGCTCATCAGGGCGTCGATGGTTTGCACTTGTGCCAGGGCATCTTCAATCGCCGCTCGGGCCACCGGCGGGTTGTCGTGCAGCACCTTGATCGTCACCGTGGTTCCGAACGCAGTGGCCGATCCAGTGTGCAGGTTGGCTGCGCTGGGCATTGCCTGCGCAATGGGGTCGGCCCATCCCGACAGACCGGTCACGCTGGCCATTGCGCCCACGCCCAGAGAACCTGAAATGAAAGTGCGTCGTTGCATGGCATCTCCTTTACCTGGCGTTGGCGTTTTGAATCGGAATAATCCGGGCGCGCTTCTTGGCCATCATCAGGGGCGCGCATTTCGTGTCGCTGGCATAGATGACAACGCAATCCATGCACTGAAAGCATTCTTCGTACTGAACCTCGCCGGTGGGCTTGATCGCCTGGTAGTTGCAGCGGTGGTTGCAGGTCTGGCACGGGGCTCCGCATTCGCGCCGCCGCACAATCCAGTGGAGCACGCGCACGCGCCCAAGCAGCGAGAGAAACGCGCCCAGCGGGCACAGCACCCGGCAGAAAAACTTGTAGACCAGCAGATTGGCGACGATCAGCCCCACCGCATACAGCACAAACGGCCAGGCGCGCACGAAGTTGAGGGTGATGGCGGTCTTGAACGGCTCCACCTCAACCACCATGTCGGTGCTATTGGAGGACAGTGTGGCGCCTACCAGAATGCCCGCCAGCAACAGGTACTTGACCCACTTCAGGCGACGATCCCACTCTGGCGGCAGCCGCTTGGGGCGAATCTTCAGCAAGCGCCCCAGGTTGCTGATCAACTCCTGCAGCGCACCAAACGGACAGAGCCAGCCGCAAAAGGTGCCACGCCCCCAGAATACCAGCGAAATCAGCGTGAACGCGGTTAGTGTCACCGTCATGGGGTCGTACAGATAAAAACCCAGGCCGCGCCCTGCCACCAGCGCCTGCCACACGCTGGTGAGGTTGACGATGGAGAGTTGCCCCTGTGCATAAAAGCCAATGAAGAACAGGGTAAATAGCAGATAGAGGTTGCGCAAGACGGTGAAGCGCCTTGGGCTGGCAACCAGCTGCTTTTGAAACACCAGCGCAATGACCAGGATGGCCAGTGCACTGAGCAACACGGCGACTTCGATCCAGCGCTCATGCCAGGTGCTGGTCCAACTCTTGTTGTCGCCTTCTGGCAAGCTGTACAGGCGCTCGGGCAGCGTCAGGTTGAGGCTGAAGTCCTGGGTGATGCGCTCCGGGAAAATCATGCCTTTGAGGCGCGTGATCGGTAACACAAAATCAAGCCGGCGCGAGGGGTCAAGTCCCGAGCGGCCAATGATCCTGAAGATCGTGAAGCTCTCCTTGTCCAGGCCCCATCCCGGGTCATCCTTGAGGGTAATTTCCAGGTCGAGGTCGCGCATTTCCATGGGCAACTGGTCTTGCGAGGCGACAATCCGGTCTGGTGCGCTGCCGCGCATGAAGTTCTCGCCGGTGACGCTGTAGCGCCCTTTGGACATCACCAAAATGGCGTGGTCTTCCGGGTCAATGCGCGACTGGAGCTTGTCCCAGGTCGCCTGACTGAGCAGGTTGCGGCCAATGCTGGGCACCGAGACGTATGCCACGTACAAGTCGATAAACGGGTCCTGCGGTTGGCTGAGTGCATCCGCGTCCAATCCTGCGGCGGCAGTGGCGGCAAATTTCTTTTCAACGTCGGCGTTGCTGAGCACAAGGCGCTGGATCAGACCTGCGTCCATCAATTCCTTGATGCTGTGGGCCTCCAGCACGTTGGGCTTGATGCGGGCGATCAGCTCGGGGTCGCGTCCTTCGGAGAAGCCGAGTTTCTTGCGCGCCACCTTGAGCGCAGACGACAAAATGCTCTGGTTGATGATGCGCAGCGATGCCGTAGCCCGCGTAATGCCGTCCAGTTCGGCCGCTTGCGGGCTGATGTTTCGGGGTCCGTGCGGGCCGACCAGAATCTTGATGTTCTGCTTGAGCGAGAGCCCCTTGTACTGGTTGACAAAGGCGTGCATGGGCACTTCACCCAGGCCGCCGACGAACACCGGTTCGTGCTGCGAGAGCACCGCCACATCCAGGTAGGTGCCACGTTGGTCGATGGCAATCAGCAGGTTGATTGGCACGCCCGAAAACCCCGGCACCGGTGCCAGGTCGATCGACTCAAACACATAGCCCACCAGTTGGTTGGAGCTGGCGTGCTGCTGGAAGTTGGGCTCAAAGATCGGCCAGATTGGCATCGACGCGTCTTTTTCGCCAATGATGTAGGGCGGCGGAAAGCGCTTGGCCAGTTCATCACGTGTCATCACGCCCGCCAGCGCGCATGAACCCGCCAACAGCCACACCAAGGCCACAAGAACCGCACGCGCGAGCAGCGGGATGTGCCACGCACGGGTCATCTGGCCACAGGGGTTGCGCAGGGCGTAAGGCATTGGCGTCTGGCTATTGATCTTTCTGGAATTCAAGACACTGCTTTGGTCATTGCATTACCGTGGTCATTGCGAACGAAGTGACGCAATCCATGACTTTCAAATGCATGGACTGCCGCGTCGCTTCGCTCCTCGCAGTGACGAGTCATGGGTTCACGGTCCATTTGCCGTTTCGGCCACCCGAAGCACGGGGGCTTGCAATGACCGGGAAAATGGCTTGCAAGGATAAAGTGAACTGGCATGATTGCTGGACGTCACAAAAATTTCGCGGGTCGCTGCTACGCATGAATCCCGAAGTTGCCCAGGCAGCGCTGCGGCTCAGTACTTGAGCTTGAGCTTTTCCAGCTGCTCTTTGCTGATCGCGGGTGTGTCACCTTCTTTGGCCCAGCGGTTGAGGTTCCACCCGCCTTCACCGACCCATTCCTTGATGAGCTTCAGGTTGGCAGCCCGTGCGGCGTCGGTTTCGCCCAGGTAACGGTACATATTGCCAGGCTTCTTGTTGGCACTGCTGGTGCCGTCGTCCAGGCGACGCATGAAGGCACCCGCGTCGGGCCAACCGATCAACTGAATCAGTTCGCCATAGGTGCCAAAGCGCGGGCCGGTCTTTTCCTTCTTGAACTTTTCCTGTTCTTGCAGAAAGTCGGCCAAGGCCGGTGACTCGTCGCCATGGCATTCGGAGCACTGTGCCTTGATCAGCGGGCGAATGTTGGTGCGGTAGCTCACGTCCTGGGCCAGTGCGGTGCCTGCCAGTGCGCAGCACGCCAGGGCCATCAATACTTGCTGTTTCATGGTGAACCTCTCAGATCAGTTTCCAGCGCGCCGGGTTTCCAGATACGTCTTGATGGCCCACACGGCTTCCTGATTGAAGGTGCCCTTGAAGGCAGGCATCTTTTCGACGCCGTTGCGTACCTTGCCCTTCATGGTGATGCCGTAGTAGAACGCGTCCACCTCGGCGAAACAGGCTTTCTTCTTGCCTTCGTCCTTTTGGTCCATGCACTCGGAGTCGAGCTCACGCAAGTCCGGCGACATGCCGCCCGATACCGCGTCAATGCCGTGGCAGCGCGCGCAGTTCTGGGTATAGGCGGAAATCCCGACCTTGAGCGCTTCGCTCGATCCGCGGTACGGATTTTCAGCGCGCACATCGTCGCCCAGTGGGGGCAGGGTGTGGGTATCGACGGCTTGTGGTGTGACATCGCCGTGCGCCAGTGCGCTCAGGGGTGCCAGTGCGGCGGCACCCAACACGAGGCCAGCGCAAACGATCGAAACATGCAACTTCATAGAAAAATCTCCTGGTAAATGCAAAAAACGTTGATGCCCAGTTATTGCAATTGGCGTGCCAAGTGTGAAAGCCCACCGTTACAAGCCGTGCACGGTTTTATCGGGTTCGTTGTGTGCTCCAAAATGACACACTGGCATGGCTCGCTTCTGAATCCCTGTGGCGCTATTCGTTCAGGGTTGGCGGTGCTTCATGCCGGAGGCCTCGACGATGCGGGTCACGGTTCCATCAGCGAGCAACTCGGCCATGGCTTTGTCGAGTGCCTTGTAGAGTTCAACGTTTTCGGCCTTCACCGCCAGACCAATGCGCCACTGCTGCATCTTCAGGAGTTGGTTGGGCGGCAGGTCGATGGCAAAACGCTTGTCGGCACCTACCCCGCTCTCCAACTCACCTTGCTGGCCCAGCACCGCAGCCACGGCACCCGACTTGAGTGCAGCGACGGCGTCTTCGGTGTTCTTGAAGATTTTTAGCTTGTCGCGGTAGCGCCCACCATCGGCGGACAGCATCACCAGGGCACCCATGCTTTCGCCTTCCACACCCAGTGAAAGCTTTTCAAAGGGCTCCAGGTTTTCCAGCGTCGGCAGGGAGTCAAGGTTGCGTCCGACGGCAAAACGCTCACGGTGGTAGGCGCCAAATATCTTGGCCTGATCGACCTTGGCCATGTACTGGGGATCCACCGGTACATGCATCATCATGTCGGCGGGGCCGTAGCCTACAGGTGTTCCCCTCCAGACCATCTTGCGCAGGTCGCCGTCCACATCGTCGCCGGCATTGAACCACAGAGGCGACATCTGCACGCCCAGCTTGGCGGCAAGTGCCTTGGCCAGTTCGACATCGATGCCCTTGCCGTCATCGGAGAAGGGGGCGAAATCCTTGTACAGCGCGACCGTCAGTACGCCTTTTTGTTGCACCTTTTCCAAGGCATTTTTGTCCTGCGCGAACACGTGCGATGCAGGAAACAGCAGCGCCAGCGCCCATGTGCCAAGCACAGCCAGGGTCCGCACCGTCCGGCCCAGCGGGCCAAAACCACTACAACAAAAAGAAGCACGAAGCATGGTGAAGTTCTCTAAAAATAACAAGCGTGTCCGGATGGGTCACGGCGGAACAAAAAAAGATCGGCGCTAACCCGTGTTGCGCCGACCCTTCACGCAGCAGTGGAACGTCGTTGCCGACGAACCGCTACCGCGTCTTTCTCATTTACTTGGCCTTGTGCAGCTTGAAGACCCATGTCATGCCGCCTTGGGTGATGTCGGAAACCTGCTTGGCAACGTCTCCACCCCACAGCGGAACAGCGCCACCCCAGCCACTGACAATCGCGATGAATTGCTCGCCGTCTTGCTCCCAGCTAATCGGAGGGGCGATGATGCCCGAGCCGGTCTGGTACGACCACAGCACTTTGCCGGTCTTGGCGTCAGCCGCCTTCAACTCGCCGTGCGGTGTTCCCCAGAAGACCAGGTTGCCCTTGGTAACCAAAGCACCACCCCAGAGAGGAGCTGGGTCCTTGACTTCCCAAACGATCTTGCCGGTAGCAGGGTCGATGGCACGCAGCGCGCCGATGTAGTCGTCAAACAGCTTCTTGATGGTGAAGCCTGCACCCAGGTAAGCAGCGCCCTTCTTGTAGGCCACGGGCTCGTTCCAGATGTCCATGCCCCACTCGGTAGTGGGCACATAGAACAGGCCGGTGTCCGGGCTGTAAGCAGAACCTTGCTGATTGGTGCCGCCCAGGAAGGACGGAGCTGAAAACACGCTGGTACCCTTCTTGCCGTCAGCGCTCTTGACCGGGTCGCCAGGACGGTTTTCGGGGATGAAGATCGGGCGGCCGGTCTTGGGGTCAAGACCCGATGCCCAGGTGATCTTCTTGACGAATGGGAAGCCACGCACGAAGGCACCCGTCTTGGCATCGAGCACGTAGAAGAAGCCATTCTTGTCGGGCTTGCCGATCAGCTTGCGGCCGTCTTTGTCGGTGTACAGAATGTCCACGGTCATCGCGTCATAGTCCCAGCCATCGTTGGGGGTGTGCTGGAAGTGCCATGCGATCTTGCCGGTGTCTACGTCAATTGCGACGGTCGAGCAAGAGAACAGGTTGTCGCCTGGACGCAGTGCCGAGTTCCACGGACCGGGGTTGCCGGTGCCACAGTAGGCCAGGTTGGTTTCAGGGTCATACGAGCAGCCCATCCAGGGTGAGGCACCGCCGGTCTTCCAGAGGTCGCCCGGCCAGGTTGCGTTGGTCGTGCCCGAAATGCCGTTGTCCTTGCCGTCCTTGGTGCCCATGTGGCCTTCCACGGTGGGACGCATCCAGACGAGCTTGCCGGTCTTGGCGTCAAACGCCGTTACGCGGCCCACAACCCCGAACTCGCCACCGGCCATGCCGGTGATGATCAGGCCCTTGGCGATAACGGGTACGGCTGTGATCGAGTAGCCTTCAGCGTAGTCGCCGACCTTCTCTTTCCAGACGACTTTGCCGGTATCCTGGTCCAGAGCGACCAGTTGCGAATCCAGCGTGCCGAAGATGAACAGGTTTTCGTAGAGCGCACCGCCACGGTTGATCACGTCGCAGCAGGGCATGATGCCGTCGGGCAACTTGTGGTTGTATTCCCAGATGCGCCGGCCGGTCTTGGAATCGAGCGCCCAGGCGCGCGAGTAGGAACCGGTCACAAACATCTTGCCGTTGTGAACGACAGGTTGCGATTGCTGGCCGCGTTGCTTTTCACCACCAAAGGAGAAAGACCAGGCTGGCACCAAGTCCTTGACGTTTGCGGTCGTGATCTTTGCCGAGGGGCTGTAGCGTTGCAGCTTGGTGCCCATGCCATAAGTCACAACATCGCCGGTGGTTTTGGCATCGTTCTCGACGTCCTTGTCGGTGACCCGCGCCGCTGCGGGGCCCGCCGCTAATCCAAGGAAGACCCCCACTATGAATAAATAGCTAAAGGTTCGTTTCATCATTTCTCCAAATTAATTTATGTTCCGTCGAGCCCGCCGTGACGCACTCAACAATCGCAAAACAGCAATACTTGTGCCATGCCAACCATCAACCAAAGAACCGACTTCCCCCACGGTGCCTAACCCGCACGCAGGCGCACGAACACTGCTGCCGGGGTCATCTTATGCCCCAGGCCGCGATTCATCATCGGGGTTAGTACGGATGGGATTTACCCCATGGAGTGTGTCAATCTGGAACACACCGACACGCAACACCGGGCGCTTGGTCGGGCGCAATGACGATGAGCCTCGACTTCAAAGGCTAGTGAGTTTTGGGAAGTGCAAAAACCAGTAGCGCCCCTCCTTGTTTGAAGCCAAAGTTGGCATTGCCACCGGCCGCCACGGCGATGTACTGCACCCCGTTGACGGCATACGAAACCGGGGGCGCGTTGACCCCGGCACCACACTGAAACTGCCACAGCCGCACGCCGGTATCGGCATCAAAAGCGCTCAAAAAGCCGTTGCCTTCACCGGCAAACACCAGGCCACCGGCGGTGGCCAGAACGCCACCCACCATAGGTTGGTCGGTTTTTTGCTGCCAGCGGATGCGCCCTTGTTCACGCGTCGAGATGGCGCTCAGCGTGCCCCAGTTGGGCTCGTCAATCGGCTCCAGTGACGAGTAGCGCAGGGCGGGCTTATCGGCGGTGGCGGCAATCTGGTGCACGGCGTAGCGGGTCGGGCTGTGCGAGGCTGCTACATAGACCAGGCCGGAGTCGGCGTTAAAGGCCACCGGCGTCCAGTTCGAGCCGCCCAGCGCACCGGGTGCCACGCGCACCCCTTCGGGCGTGGGGCGCGCAAACAGGTTGATCTGCGGAACAAAGGGCTCTGACTTGTACAGCAGCGCGCCATTGCGCCGGTCGTGCACGTAGAACCATCCCATCTTGGATGCCTGCCCAATTGCGGGGATGACGCCGGATGCGCTGGGCAGATCAAACAGCACCGGTGGGCTTGCCACGTCGTAGCCCCAGACATCGTGCGGCACCTGCTGGTAATGCCATTTGAGCTTGCCGGTTTCTGCGTCCAGGGCGACCAGCGACACGCTGTAGAGGTTGTCGCCTGGGCGCGAGACATCGTCCATCTGGGGCGACGGATTGCCCGTGCCTACGAACAGGGTTCCGGTTTGCGGATCGAAGGCCGGCGTGGTCCAGGCCGAGCCGCCCCCGTGCCGCGCGGCATCGGGGTACTTGGATAGCGCACGCCGCTCCTGCTCGGTATCGCGGTGCAGCGCCTCGCCGTCGGGCGTGGACGAGCGAAACTCCCCTTCCCAGTGGGACTTGGCAATGGTGTCGAACTGCCACACGCGCCGCCCGCTGGCAGCGTCGAAGGCCGCGAAAAAGCCGGGGCGTCCGTAGCTTCCGGCAAAGCCGACCACGGCACCCAGCGGCGCGTTGGGCCGGTCGCCCTCCAAGTGCAGGCCGTAGCCGACACCGGTGATGCCAATGATGATCTTGCCGTTGTAGGCCAGCGGTGCCATGTTGGCACCAACGCCGGTGGAGCCGGTGGCGGCATGGCCGCGCAGCGCGTCATTGAGTGCCAACTGCTCGGTCTTCTCCGAAGGCCCGGTGTCGTCCACCAGCGCCATGTCCCAGACAATTTTGCCGGTGGCTGCATCCAGGGCGATCAGGCGTGCATCGACCGTGCCCATGAACACCTTGCCGTAGGCCACCGAGACGCCGCGATTGGCGGGGCCGCAACACATCTTGCTGGTCTTGCGCTTGTGCTCATAGCGCCACAACTCGCGCCCGCTGACTGCATCGATGGCGGCCACGTGGTTGAACGGCATCGAGAGATACATCACCCCATCGACCACCAGCGGAGTAGCTTGCAGCGTTGAACTGGTCCCGGTCTGGTAAATCCAGTGCGGTACCAGTTGCGCCACCGATGCGCGGTTGATCTGCTTGAGCGCAGAGAAGCGCTGGTTGGCATAGTCGTGGCCGTAACTGAGCCAGTTGGCCGATTCTTGGCCCGCGCCGCGCAGGCGTGCGTCATCCACCGGCGCGGCTTGCGCTGGCCCCGCTGCCGCCAGCGACAGGGCTAGCGCGCCAAGCATCAGGCCGAGCAGCGCACGCATGCTCAGAACTCCATGCTGGCCGATACGCCGAGCAGATAGTTGCGCCCCGGTGCCGGTGCAAACGGCGTCGTGCTGTTGACCAGCACCGCGCCCACGTATTTCTGGTCGCCCAGGTTTTCGATGCGAACAAACTCGTTCAGGCGCAGGCCACCAAAGCGCTGCGCAAAGCCGCCGCGCCAGTTGACCACCGTGTATGAGGCGGCGGCGTCCGAATTCTGGTCGTCCACATAGATCTTGTCGCTAAAGCGCGCCTCGATCGCGGTCGAGAAGCCGCTCGCCGGGTGCTTCCAGGCCAGCTCACCGTAGAGCGTGGTGCGCGGTGTGCCGGCAATCTGGTTGCCGCTGTTGATGGTGGTGGACGCGCTCTTGAACGATTCGTCAAAATGCGCGTCCAGCAGCGAATACGCCAGGCTGGTGCGCAGGTTGTTCCCCAGGTCGCTTTCCAGCGCCAGCTCCAGCCCGGTGCGGCCGGTCTTGCCGGCGTTGACATAGACGGTGCGGCCAAATGAACTGCTTTCGACCACGATTTCCTTGTCGGTGCTGATCTGGAACAGCGCCAAATTGAGGCGCGTCTGGCTCCCAATCAGGGCCTTGACTCCAGCCTCGTAGTTGACGCTGGTTGAGGGTTGCAGCGCAAAGTTCAAGCCGCTGGCACCGTTGGCCTTGTAGGCCAGTTCGATGAAGGCGGGCGTGTCAAACCCCTTGCCGGCATTGGCGTACAGGTTGACCGACGGGTTGAGGTGGTACACGACTCCGAGCACCGGGCTGGTGTTGTCGTAGCTGGCCGAGCCGCTGTCGTCGGGGTTGGTCGAGGTGGCCGAACTGGCAATGTAGCGATCGCGGTTCTCGTAGTTGATCTGGCTCTTGCGCACGCCGCCGCTGAGCGTCCAGTCTTTGCCCAATTCCCATTGGGCTTGCAGGTACAGGCCGGAGCTGTTGGCAATATTGTCTTCGTCGCGCCGCAGCACGCCCTGAATGCCGGAGTTGTTCTCGTAACCGGTGCGCAGGTCCAGCATGCGCTCGTAAGTCAAGCCCGTGGTGACAGTCAGTGCACCGCTGGGCGTACTGGCCTCGTGGCTCCAGCGCAGGTCGGTACCGCTAAAGTCGCGGTCAATAAAGCCAATCCCGCCCGAACCCTTGATCACAGGTGCCGCGTTGAATGCGGTGGAGCCACGCGTCATGGTGTGCCGGACCCCGGTCCACACCACCGCTTGCAGCGCGTCGTCACTGGTCAGGCGGTGCTCCAGATTCAGGCCGACCTGGGTTTGCGCCTTGTTGCCGCCGGTGTTGTACTTGGTGGCATCGGTTTGTATCTGGTGCGGGTCTGCTTCCAACTGGGCGCGCGTTAGCCCCATGGGGTCCTGGTTGTAGGGTTGGGCCAGGTCGCTGAGTACCAGGGTCGCCTTGGTTTGTTCGCCCAGTGCCCACGTCAGCTTGGAGTTGATCTGGTCGCGCCGTACCGCATTGTGCTCGCGCAAACCATCGCTCTCGTAGCGCGAGGCGTCGATCAGGTAGCCCACGCCGGAACTGGCCCCTTCGGCCTGCAGGTCGGCGCGCCAGGTGCCAAAACTGCCACTGTAGGTGCTGGCGGTGGCGCGCGGTGCGCCCTTGCCTTCGCGGGTGAAGATCTGGATCACGCCGCCCGAAGAGGTGCCATAGAGTGCAGAGAACGGCCCGAGCATCACCTCCATGCGCTCGGCCGAACTCAGGCTGAAGGTGGAGAGTTGCCCCTGTCCATCGGGCATGGTCAGCGGCACGCCGTCGGCGTACAGCCGGATGCCGCGAATGCCAAAACTCGAGCGTGCGCCAAACCCGCGCGCGGAGATCAGTTGGTCCGAAGAGAAGCGGCTGGTGTTGGGCGCCACAATGCCGGGCGCGCGCGCCAGCGACTCCGACGCATTGACCATCGGCTGGCCGTTTTGGATTTGCTCGGCATTGACCACGTTGATCGACATCGGCAGATCAAAGCTGGAGTGGACCACGCGGCTACCGGTGACCACCACCGGGGCCAGATCGAGCGCGCTGGCGTCGGCGCTGGGCGCTGCGTCTGCTGCGTGGGCTGGCGTGGCCGCCAGCGCCCATGGGGACAACAGCGCGCACAGCAGCGCTGCGGGGCGGTAGCTGGCGGAAAAAGCGGGCCGAACAAAATGCATGGTGCGAATCCTTCTGTGTTGCACACCAGTCTAGGCCCGCCGATGCCCCCGCGCATCGGCGAATAGGGGAAACCCCCCTCATGATTTTCATGATTTTGTGGCCTGCCAGCCTTCTGCCGTGGGAGTTCTGCAGTGAGATATTCGCTGCGGGAGTCGAACGTGGCGTCGTCACTGCGAGGAGCGAAGCGACGCGGCAGTCCATGTCTGTTGGTACTCCTGCATGGATCGCCACGGCCTACGGCCTCGCGATGTCGATGGGGTGTGGCCTCGCGATGTCGATGGGGTGTGGCCTCGCGATGACAATCGGGATTGCCAAGAGTTGCGCATATGATCAAGCCCCTTGTTGACCGTGGACGCTTTCCCCTGCGGTGAAAGCAGGATTCCCCCAAGTGAACGATTTATGAGTCTTCGACTTCAGGTCAATTTCATCATCACTGCCTTGATGGCCGTGTTTGCGTCGGTCTTGATTGGCTTGCAGATCGACAACACCCGGCGCAGCGTGCACGAGGAGGTGGTGGGTGCCAACGTGGTGGCCACGCAGTTGCTCTCGCGCATGCAGTGGGTGTACGGTAGCGGTGGGCTGGCCGGCATGGCCGATTTTCTGGGACAGGTGGGGCGCATTCGCGCCAATGCCGTGGAGTTGCGCGACGACCAGAACAGGCTGATTTTCAGTTCGCCGCCCTCGGCGTACAAGGTCGGGCGCGAGGCGCCGGATTGGTATACGCGCATTGTCTCGCCGCCACTGGCCCCCAAGGAGATCCGCTTGCCCAACGGGCGTTTGGTGCTGCAGGCCGATGCCTCGCGCGCGGTGCTCGACGGCTGGGACGACTTGCGCCCCACGCTGTGGATGGTGCTGGTCGGCTTTGTGTTGGGTAATGCCGTGGTCTATGCGCTGATGGGGCGTGCCCTCAAGCCCTTGCACCAATTGGTCCGGGGTTTGCGCGACATGGCCGATGGCAATTACGCCACGCGCCTGAGCGACCTGTCTGGCCCCGAGGGGCGCGAGATTGGCGCGGCCTTCAACCACATGGCGCAATCGGTTCAGGACAGCATTGAAGCCAAGCGCCAGGCACGCGAAGCTGCGCTGGCCCTGGCCGAGAACCGCGAACTGACCCAGACCATCCAGAACCGCATTGAACAAGAGCGCGGTGCCATCTCGCGCGAATTGCACGATGAGCTTGGGCAGCAGGTTACCGCCATCAAAAGCGTCAGTCTGGCGATTGCGCGGCGCGCTGCGCTCACCGATGCGTCGATTGAACAATCGGCGCGCCTGGTGATGAATTGCGCCGACGCGATCTACGACGGCATGCACCGCCTGATCTCCAAGCTGCGCCCACTGGCGCTGGACCAGTTTGGCTTGCACGACGCGCTGCGCGACCTGCTGGGCGAGTGCCAGTTGCAGCACCCCGAACTGAAGATCAACGCCACGCTGCCCGAAGCGCTTGACGCCATGGACGATGCCGTGGCCACCGCTGTCTTTCGGATCGTTCAGGAGGCGCTCAACAACGCACTGCGCCACGCGCGGGCCCGGCACATTGACGTGCGCTTGGCGTGCGACGCGCAGTCGGTACGGCTGGAGGTGGTGGACGATGGTGTCGGGCAGGTGAGCCAGTTTCAAACCGCAGGGCGCTACGGGCTTTGCGGTATGCGCGAACGCGCGCAGGCGCTGGGTGGCAGTTTTCAGCTAACGCAGAGGGAGCCCACCGGCGTGGCGATGCGGGTGCAGTTCCCACTGACTCCAGGGCCGGGCCATGTCTAAGCTCAGAGTCATGCTGGTCGACGACCATGCCGTGGTGCGCATGGGTTTCAAGCTGCTGCTGCAGGCGTGTGACGACATTGAAGTGGTGGCCGAAGCCGATAGCGGTGAGGCCGCGTGCCAGACCTGCGAGGCGGTCGCCCCCGATGTGCTGGTGATGGACATTGCCATGCCTGGCATGGGTGGCATCGAGGCCATCAAACGCCTGCGCGCCAAAGCCAGCCAGGTGCGCATTCTGGCCCTGTCGGCGCACGAGGACATCAGCCACCCGATGCGCGCGCTGCAGGCCGGTGCCATGGGTTACCTGTCCAAGCGCAGCGCGCCCGAGGTGCTGATCGACGCCATTCGCGCATTGGCGCGCGGCCAGCAGTACGTGGATGCCCAGATTGCGCAGCGCATGGCATTGCAGTCGATCAGCGGCGAGAAGAGCCCGGTGGAGAGGCTCTCGGCGCGCGAGTTTGAAGTGTTTGCGCAACTCGCGCACGGGCAATCGGTGGCGCAAATTTCCGAAACCCTGAGCCTGTCAAGCTCCACGGTCGGCACCCACCTCTACAACATCAAGCAAAAACTCGGGCTAAACAACCAGGCCGAGATGACCCTGCTGGCGCTGCGCCACGGTTTGCTCCACCTTGCAGAGTAGCGCCGCTTTCTTGCGCAGTTACTCCTTGGTCAAGGCGGCACCCCAGCGTGCCGAGGCCAACCCAAAGAGGGAGCCGATGATCAGAGACAGAGAAATCAGCACCAGCGAGTTTTTCAGGCTGGGCGAAAGCAGCACTTCGAGTTTCAGTACATCCGGGGTCTGCAGCAGATAGGCAAAGCTCGAAGCGAAGCCGAACACGGTGGCAGGAATGGTGGCCAGCGCAGGTACGTTGGCGGCCAGGACGACGGCCACTACACCGACTCCGACGACAATCGCGGCCCAAAGAGGCAACCCCAGTACGCCGGCGAACGGTAGCGCCAGAATCGCCACCGCCACCAACCAGGCCACGAGCGCGCCATAGATTCCGCAGACGATTACTTTTTGCAACGCCGCCATATCTGCACCGAGTGCAAAGAAAGCGCCCCAGGCGACAAATGCAGCCCAGATCAGGAAAACCCCGCCGAGTGGCCCGAGCGCCAGAAACGTCGCGAGGGCACCGAGCACCGAGATGCTAACGGCCAATGCATTCAAATTCTTCATGGTTGTCTCCATTGATGGTTGTGTTAAAGATGCTTTCACTGCTTGGGACAGTTGGCCTTCGATCCAGATGCAGCGGCTGGGGTAAACCCGTGCAACAGTGCTTTTGCAATTTCAAAATGGAACACCATCGCCAGGGTATTGAGCACCTTTCACAGCCAGCAACAGTCCCGAAGTGCTAGCCGCAATATGTGTGCCACGCAGATGTTGGTGTTTCGCCAGATTAAACTTGGCGCGCTTCATGCGTTATGTTCTACAACCAGCGCGCACGCTGGTATGCACAAAGAACGTTTTCAAACAAATGATAAAAAAAGGCCCGTGGCGAATGAAATCTAATTGCGATACTAGGACTGCACTTGTCTTGGTGCTCACGGTGGCAGGCAGTTTTCAGGCCGGGGCGCAGCCGGTGCAGACACTGCCACCAGTGGAGGTGGTCAGCAGCCAGCCGCTGCCCGGCATGGCGCAGGCGCGTAACGAAATAGCCGCACCGGTGCAAAGCGCCAGCAGCCGCGACATCGAGCGCAGCGGTGCGCTGGAACTGGGCGACTTCATGAACCAGCGGCTGGGCAGCGTTCATGTGAACGAGATGCAGGGCAACCCGTTCCAAATGGATGTGAGCTACCGGGGCTATACCGCCTCTGCGGCGCTGGGTACGCCGCAGGGCTTGTCGGTGTACATGGATGGCGTGCGCATGAACCAGCCGTTTGGCGATGTGGTCAGTTGGGACCTGATACCCCAATCGGCCATTGCCAGCATGACGCTGATGCCCGGCTCCAATCCGCTGTTTGGTCTCAACACCCTGGGCGGCGCTTTGTCGGTGCAGACCAAGGACGGCGTCAACGATCCGGGGACCTCGGTCACAACCACACTCGGCAGCCACGCACGGCGCAGCATCGAGTTTGAGCATGGAGGCTCCAACCCGCAGGGGCTGGACTGGTTCCTCACCGCCAACCTGCACCAGGATGAAGGCTGGCGCAACGACTCGCCCTCCGACGTGCGCCAGGTGTTTGGCAAATTGGGGTGGAAGGGTGGGGCGACCGAGCTCAAACTGTCGCTCGCGCACGCCGACAACCAGCTCAGTGGCAACGGCTTGCAAGAGCAGCGCCTGCTGGCGCAGGACCGTGCCAGCGTGTACACCAAGCCCGATATCACGCAAAACCGCTCCACCTTGCTCAATCTGCTGGCAAGCCACGCCCTGGGCGAGCGGCTGCTGCTTTCAGGCAATGTGTATTACCGCGAGATCAGCACGTCAACCTACAACGGCGACGTGAACGAGGGCGCGCTCGACCAATCGGTGTTCCAGCCCAGTGCCGCAGACCAGGCGGCGCTGGCGGCGGCGGGCTTTAGCGGCTACCCGGCCAGCGGTGCCACGGCGGCCAATACACCGTTTCCGTTTTGGCGCTGCATTGCGCAAGTGCTGCAAAACGACGAGCCTGCGGCAAACTGCAACGGCCTGATCAACCGCACCCAGTCCACCCAGCAGAACTACGGCGTCTCCGGGCAGCTTAGCTTGCTCGGTGCGGTGGCGGGCCGAAGCAACCGGTTTGTGCTGGGCGCGGGTTACGACGCCAGCCGGGTGCGCTTTGCGCAGTCGTCGCAGTTGGGCTACCTCAATCCAGACCGCAGCGTTACCGGCATGAATGCCTTTGGCGATGGCGTCAGTGGCGGCACGGTCGACGGTGAGCCCTATGACACGCGGGTGGATCTGAGTGGCCGCATCCAGACCTGGAGCGTGTTTGCCAGTGACACCTTGTCGCTGCAGAGCAACCTGCACCTGACCGTATCAGGGCGCTACAACAGGACGGTCATCGACAACGACGACCAACTCCACGCTGCCTCCGACAGTGCCTCGCTCAGCGGCAACCACCAATTTGTGCGCTTCAACCCGGCCATCGGCGTCACCTTCAACCCCAGTCGCGCGCTCAACACCTATGTGGGCTACAGCCAGAGCAGCCGCGCGCCCACCGCGATTGAGCTGGGCTGCGCCAACCCGGAGCAGCCCTGCAAGCTGCCCAACGCCATGGCGGGTGACCCGCCGCTCAAGCAGGTGGTGACAAACACCATTGAGGCCGGCCTGCGCGGCACCACCGACAACCGGCTCCAGTGGAATGCGGGCATCTTCAGCGCCGAAAACCAGGACGACATCCTGTTCGTGGCCGACAACCAGGCTGGGTTTGGTTACTTCAAGAACTTTGGCAAGACCCGGCGTCAGGGGCTGGAACTGGGTCTGGCTGGAAAACTTGGCGCGTTCAACCTCGGCGCGCAATACACCTGGCTGGATGCCACTTACCAGAGCACCGAAACCGTCAACGGCAGCAGCAACAGCAGCAACGATGCGGCCGCGGCGGGCAGCCCTGGCCTGGACGGCGTGATCACGATTCGACCGGGTGACCGCATTCCGCTGATTCCACGCCAGTCGCTCAAACTGTTTGCCGACTACGCCGCATCTCCCGACCTGCTGCTAAGTGCCAGCATGCTGGCCTTTGGCAGCGCCTATGCCCGTGGCAACGAGAACAACGCCCACCTTGCAGACGCAAGCAACTACCTGGGCGCTGGCGAAAGTGCGGGCTATGCGGTGTTCAACCTGGGTGCGCGCTATAGCGTGGCCCCGCGCTGGCAGTTGACGGCGCAAGTCAACAACCTGCTGGATACGGCCTACAACACGGCGGCTCAGTTAGGTGCGACCGGCTTTGACGCACGGGGCAACTTTGTAGCCCGGCCCCTGGGCGGATCAAGTGCGGCCGGGTACCCGTTGCTGCAATCCACGTTTTATGCGCCGGGTGCGCCACGCAGCATGTGGATCGGGTTGCGCTATGAGTTCGACAGGCCCTAGGCTCACGCCTGTTTCTTGATCTTGCGGTAGATCGTATTGCGGCTGATGTTGAGCTGCTTGGATGCCGCCGATACATTGCCGCCGCAGGCGGTGAGCACGCGCTGGATGGTGGCAATTTCCACCTCTTCCAGGTTGTCCGCCGTGCCAGAGTTGGAGGCGCAGGCGTTTGATGCGGCGAATTTAGTGCCACCACCCTGGGTGCCAAAGGTGCGCGCCTGCTTGGGTGCCGCTGCGTTGCCTGGGGCGGCGCTGGCCTGCGCGGATGCGGGTGGCGCGAGCTTGGCAAGCTCTTCCAGAAAGTCGTCGGCCAGGTGCACCGCAGTGATGTCGCGGTCGCCCTTGGCCATGACGGCGGCGGTTTTGAGCACGTTGTTGAGTTGGCGCAGGTTGCCCGGCCAGGAGTAGCGCAAGAAGGCTTCCATCAGCGTCGATTCAATGCACAGCGGGTGGTGCGGCGAGACCTCGCGCAAGATCCGCTGGCACAGCCCGGACAGGTCGGTGCGGTCGCGCAGCGGCGGCAGTTTGACCGAGATGCCGTTGATGCGGTAGTACAGGTCGTCGCGAAAACTGCGCTGCTCCATCAGCTCGCGCAGGTTGCGGTGGGTGGCGCAAATCAGGTTGACGTCGATCGGGGTTGCGCGCTGCCCCCCGAGCGCCACCACCTTGCGCTCCTGCAACACGCGCAGCAGCCGCGCCTGCAGCGGCAAGGGCATGTCACCAATTTCATCCAGAAACAGGGTGCCGCCGTTGGCCTGGACCAGCTTGCCAACTTCGCCCTTGCGCTTGGCACCGGTGAAAGCACCCTCTTCGTAGCCAAACAACTCGGATTCAATCAGTTGCTCGGGGATCGAGGCGCAGTTGATGGCAACAAAAGGCATGTTTCTGCGTCGGCTGAACTGGTGAATGGCGTTGGCCAATAGCTCTTTGCCGGTGCCGGTTTCGCCGACGATCAGGATCGAAATGTCTTTGTCGATCACCTGGCGCACCTTTTGCGCCACCGCGCGCACCTGTGCGTCGCCGGCGTCGAGTTCGTCGAGTTGGTACGCCGTCCTCCTGGTAGCAGCAGGCGTGACCGATGGCAGCGACGGCATGGTTGCGGGGTGCGCCGGACGCGCCGCAGAGGAGGGTGCTGTGTTGGAGAACACCGCAGACTCTCTGCCGCTCATGCGGACAAAAATCTCGATGCCATTTCTGTGGTGCAACTTCACCGGAGCCATCAGGGAGTAGCGCAACTTTTCCAAAAGTTCGCCAAAGCCCAGGCCAAACAGCATGCGCACGCCCTTGACGCGCAAGGTGGACGCGCCGACTTCCAGAATCTTGAGCCCCTCGCGGTTGATACCCAGGATTTGGCCATCCTCGTCGAGCGCGATGATGCCTTCTTCCGACGTGCCAAGGAGTTCGGCCACGGGATGAAAGTGCAGGCGCAGCGCCTGGCGGAACTTGTCGCGGAACCAGTTGCTTTCGATGGTGCGCGCGCACATGGCCACCAGACCTGCCGTGTGCGCGTGAAACGCACGCTTGTCTCCCGAGGCATCGAGCACACCGATGACGTTGCCCGCGTGGTCCAGTATCGGAGAGGCCGCGCAACTGAGGAAGTGGTTGGCCTGAAAGTAATGCTCTTCGCCCTGCACCAGTACATCCGACTCCAGAACCAGCGCCGTGCCCACGGCATTGGTGCCCTTGGATGTTTCGGACCAACTCACACCCGGGCGCAATGCCACTTTGTCGGCTGACTCGATGAAGGTGCTTTGGCATTGGGTGCGCAGGATGGTCCCGGTGCCATCGGTCAGCACGATCATGCTGCCAAAGTCGGCAACAGTGCGGCCCAGCATGCACAGCACCGAGGTGGCCTGCGCGATCAGGCGCGCATTGCGCTCCAGCGCAATGCGGAAATCGGCCGGAACCAGGGCGGCATAGTCGCAGGACTCGTGCGCCTTCAACCCCTGGTAGGCACAGCGGGCGTGTGATTCAACAATGTACGGCTTGAGCGAACCGGGGCGCTCGCCCAGCCCAAACCCCGACGGGGTTGCCAGGGACGTCCCCACATTGAAGCTCCATTTTTCGCCTGGCGAAACCATGCACTTGTCTCCAGTTCGGGCAAGCCCGACGCTCTTATTAGTTGCCTACCTGCACGCCCGAGGGGGTACGTGGTTGCCGCATAGCATACCGAATACCAACGCTGCGGCTATGCGGGTAAACCAGATATTGACCGAATGTGCGCCTGATGTGGCGCTGATGGACTTGGTCAAAGAATCTGCCGCGGTAACTCAGACCAAGCGTCATCGGGTTGCCAGGACGCGACCCATGCGGGTAGCTGGTCCGCTGGCATGGGCCGGGCAATGCCATAGCCTTGGGCCAGTTGGCAACCCAGGTGCAGCAGCGCAGTACCGTGTTCTACCGTTTCCACTCCTTCGGCAATTACTTCGCGCTTGAACGCAGCGGCCAGCCCGATGACACCCTCCAGAATGGCCAAGTCATCAGGGTCGACGAGCATATCGCGCACAAAGCTCTGGTCGATTTTGAGAAGCGCCACGCGCAGGCGTTTGAGATAGGTGAGCGACGAGTACCCAGTACCAAAATCATCGAGCGCAAACTTTACGCCGATTTGCGCGCATGCCTCGATAACCTGAGACACCTGTGCCATATCCGCCAGTGCGCTGGTTTCAAGCACTTCAAGCCCCAGGCAGACCGGGCTGACTTGGGGGTGCAAGGCCAGGATCGCTTGCAGGCGCGCCATAAAGTTGCCCTGTTGCAACTGGCGTGCCCCAACGTTGACGCTGACCGGCAACTCCAGGCCCATCCTGTGCCACGCCTCTATTTGGGCAAGCGCCATGTCGATCACCCACTCACCCACTTCCACCGCCAGCGGGTGGTCTTCGATCAAGGGCAGGAATGTAGCTGGTGCCAGCAGTCCTTTTTCGGGATGCTGCCAGCGGATCAACGCCTCCGCTCCAATGACCTGGCCGCTGCGCATATTGACCTTGGGTTGGTAGTGCAACACAAATTCGCCTCGCAACAGCGCCAGACGGATGCGCTCCAGGCTCTCGTGGTGAATGCGCACGCTACTGTCGTGATCGGCATCGAAGACGTGGTAGCGGTTCTTTCCGGCAAGCTTGGCCTGGTACATGGCCTGATCGGCCTGACGCAGGAGTTGATCGGCCTCCATGTCCTGACTCTGAGGGGAAAATGTCACTCCAATGCTGGCCGAACCTTGGAGCACCACCTCACCAACTTGCACCGGAGCACAGGCGGCTGCAAGGAGCCGGGTCAACATCGGCACGCAACTCTCGACGCCATCGAGATCGATCAGCACTGCCACAAATTCGTCCCCACCGATTCGAGCCAGCGTGTCGCCTTCTCTTAGAGTGTCTTTCATGGCCGTGGCCAGGTCAATGAGTAGCTGGTCACCCACGTCATGCCCATGTCGATCGTTGACGCCCTTAAATCCATCGAGATCCAGGTAGGCCACTGCGACCTGTTGGTTGCGCCGCTGAGCTTGCGCCATCGCCTGCTGCAACCGGTCGGCCAGAAGCAATCGATTGGGCAGGTTGGTCAGCGCATCGTAGTGTGCGATGTGCTCTAACTGACTCTGGTGCTCTTTGAGGGCAGTGATGTCGGAGAACAGGCCAACATACTGCTGCGTGACGCCGTGCACATCGCGTACCGCGCTGATGGTAAGCAGTTCAGCGTACACCTCGCCGTTCTTGCGCCGGTTCCAGATTTCCCCGCTCCAGTGGCCTTGCACGGCGAAGGCGTTCCACATGGCTTCATAGAACGCTTTGTTCTGGCGGCCAGAGTTCAGAATCCTTGGGTTTTGACCAATGACCTCTTCGTGACTGTAGCCAGTAATGCGGGTAAAGGTGTCATTGACATCTACGATAGTGCCATGGGCATCAGTGATGACGATGCCTTCGCGGGCGTGATCGAAGACGCTGGCGGCGAGTTTGAGCTTGGCTTCGGCTTGCTTGCGGTCGGTTACGTCGATGCAGAAGCCGACAAGGTTGCAAGGCTCACCCGAATCGTCATATATCAGATCACCATGCCCTGCAATCCAGCGTACGCCACCATCGGAGAGAACTACGCGGTACTCATGGAAGAGCGGCTTACGCTCGCGGATTGCATCAGCCACTTGCGTTTCTGCTTCTTTGAGGTCATCTGGGTGCAGGGCGGCTTGCCAGGTCCCGTAGCTCGCTTTGCTGTTGAAGGGATCGAGTCCGAATAGACGGAAAAACTCATCCGACCATTCCGTCTCTCCTGTCCCAAGGTTCCAGCTATAGGCTCCAGCTTTGGCGGCCCGTTCAGCGAGTTTGATATTTTCATTGGCCCTGCGCAATTCAGCGACACTTTCGGCCAGCATTTCTTCTGCTTGCTTGCGCTCAGTGATGTCGATGCAAGTACCTACCCATTCCTTGCACGAGCCATCGGCATTGAAAAGAAGAATACCCCGCACCAAAAAGTTCCGGTACACCCCATCGGCACGTCGGAGACGGTATTCCGTTGAGTAGTTGCATTTTTGAGCGACGGCGATGCTCACTGCCTGATTGGCGGACTCGCGGTCGTCAGGGTGTATGGCATCCAACCATTTCCAACCCGCTACCTCTTCCAGGCTTTGTCCGCTGTATTGCCTCCACATCGGAGCATCGTCTAATTGTCCATCGGGTCGACATGACCAGCCTATCTGACCCGTAACTTCCAACGAAAACCGATAGCGTTCTTCGCTTAACCTCAAATTTTCCTGCGCCCGGTATCTTTCGGTGACATTGCTAAATACCAGCACCACTCCAACAATGTGATCGGCGGCATCGCGAATCGGCGCGGCACTGTCGGCAATTTGATACTCGCTCCCGTCACGCGCAAGAAGTGCGGTGTGTGTGGTTTGGACAACGACCTCACCGCGCTCCATCACAAGTTGCACCGGGTTGACCGAGGGCAGACGCGTATCGGCGCTGATGATTTGAAACACCTCCGTCAGCGTGTGCCCAAGCGCATCGGCTACGGGCCAGCCCGTGAGACGTTCGGCCTCTCGGTTCATGCCGGTGATGCTGCCGACAGTGTCGGTGGCAATGACTGCGTCACCAATCGAATTCAGGGTGATGGCTAGCTGTTGTTCGCTCTTCTTTAAGGCATCTTCCCGCTGTGCCAAAGTCTCCAGCAAGCGGTTGAAACTTCCAATCAATTCACCAATTTCGTCATCACGTGATACCGTCAATGCGCGGATCGGGTGATCAGATTTCGTGCGGACAGCAATCGCTCGGCTGGCTGCATGGATCGGCGCGAATTGCTGCCGCAATAGGCGGCTTATCAGCCACCAGGTCAGTGCAGCAGCCACTAGCGTGATGACAAAGGTGCTGACAAGCAGGCGCTGCAGCATTCTGCTAATTGGCGCAAATGCTTCCTTTACGGGTAACGTGGCAACGATGAACCATCCCGCTGAAGGAATGCCTTTGGCCGCAGACAGTTCCTCGATCCCGCGCGAACTGACGGCCGTACCAAATCCTTCAAAACCTCCCAAGTAGCGGTCGTGCATGGCGTTCAGGCCAGGCGCCGGGGATGGCTGCATGACACGGGTCTTGTCAGATGCCGTGACAATCAATTTGTGTTGCGGTGCGATCAACAGATATCCACCGCTTTGGCCGTAACGAGATTGAGCAATCTGGTCGAGAAAACTAGGCTTGCCCAGATTGATCGTGCCGACAATGACGCCATTCACATGGCCCTTGTGGTCGAATATGGGAGCGACGATGCTAAAGATTGGCGCACCCAACTTCTTTCCCATGGCGGGGCGCCCGATCACTGTCCTGCCCTCTTTCAGCGGAGTTGAAACTGATTCACGGTCGATGTAATTGGTACCAATCCGACCGGCTGAAACCGGTACATCGGCTATGGCCGTGCCATCTGTTCGGGTGATGAAGACCCCGCCATTGAACAGGAGTTGTAACAGCGGGCGTTGTTCGAGCAGCACTTGCAAAGCCGCTGAATCACCCATAATTTTTGGGGTGATCTCCTTCGCAATTGTCTGCAGTGCCTGCTCACGATCACTCAGGCGGCTATCGATTTCGTGAGCCATCCCGATCACCGTTGAGAACTGTTGTTCGCCCAGCATGCGCTCCATGTCCCCGCGCAGAGTGCGGCTGACATAGAACGTGACGGTACCAATGGCGATGACGATGAGCAACAGGGTCAGCACAGTCACCCGCGTTTGCAATGAGCGCCACTGAAAGTGTTTCAGATTCATACCGAACGCCGTGTCTCCAAGTTCTTGGACATTTAACTGCCCATTGCACTCGACGATAGTCAGTCTTGTGGGTAGTCGAAATCGGGTCTAGACCCGAGATTGGCCTGTGAAACACCTGAGGCATGGCCAGCATTGCGATGGGTCTGAAGAAACCCGGCGGGCCATCTGCAGTCGCTCGACTTTCGGAACCCATGCAAGAAATCGTCCGTTAGCCAGGCCCCTCAGGAAGCTGAAAACATCTTGATAGGGCACCCCAAGGTGCTTGATGTCGCGCCGGTCTGGCCCCTTGCTGCTCATGTGTTGGCGAACATCCGGTTCCGCCGCCTTGCTTGCGCGTGCAGCAGACCTTCAACGCCTCAAGCGATACTTGTCAAAGGCAGATGGCCGTTCAGCTTGCCATCGCCATACATACGAAGCACCTGGGAGATGACGACCTGGTAGCCTGCGAGCCAATTTGCCTGTTTGGATTTGGCTTCAAGGTGCGCAGGGTGCTGCACCAACTGTTGCAGGGCTTCGAGCGTTTCCCAGTAATACACGTTGGACACCAGGCCGGTGTTGGGGTTTTCCCAGGTTTCTTCGCCCAGGTAGCCGGGTATCGCCCGGGCCATGGCCGCAATTTCTTGGTCAAGCCGGGCAAATTCTTCGTCGAACTTGCCTTCCGAAAAAATAAAAGTTGCGGTGTACAAGGGCGGGCCCGTGGTTCTTGCTGACAGCGCAAAGGCACCGAGCCTAATGCGCGATGCAGACCTTGCCGAACTGCGCGCCGCTCTTGAGGTAGGCCATGGCTTCCTTGAGTTCTTCGAAGCCGAAGATGCGGTCCACCACTGGCTGGATGCGGTGTTGTTCCATGGCGAGCACCATGGCTTCAAAGCCGTCGCGGCAGCCCACGGTAATGCCTTGCAGGCGCACCTGGCGTGTGATGATCAGGCCCAGCGCCGTGCTCATGGACGTGCCCGAGAGGATGCCGATCATCGCAACCGTGCCGCCCGGGCGGATGCAGCGCAGCGACTGTGGCAAGGTCTTTTCGCCACCCAATTCGAAGATCAGGTCATAGCCGCGCCCGCCAGTGATCTCGCGCGTGGCCTTGGCCCATTCGGGCTTGGCAACGTAGTTGATGACCGCGTCGGCCCCCAGCGCGCGCACGCGCTCGGCGCGCTCGGCGCTGGAGGTGATCACGGTCACGTGCGCGCCAAACATCTTGGCAAACTGCACCGCAAACAGCGCCACGCCGCCGCAGCCCTGCACCAGCACGTGGTCACCGGCCTTGATCGTGTTGCCTGTGGTCAGGGCGCTCCAGGCGGTCAGGCCGGCGCAGGGCAGGCTGGCGGCCTGGGCGTCGGTCAGGTAGTCGGGCACCTTGACCACGCCATGCTCCGAGAGGCACATGATCTCGGCCATGGTGCCGTCAATCGGGCCGCCCAGCGATTGCGTGAGCCGCTCCAGGTCGGGCTCGCCGCCGAGCCAGTTTTGAAAGAAGGTGGGGCACACCCGGTCACCCACGGCCACGCGCTGCACGCCCGGGCCCACGGCGCACACCGTACCCACTCCGTCAGAAAGGGGAATCAGGGGCAGGTTGCCGGTGAAGCTGCCGTAGCCGCGCTCGGGCACCACCAGGTCGCGAAAATTGAGCGACGAGGCCTTCATGCGCACCAGCACCTGGCCCAGCCCGGCTTGGGGCTCGGGGCGTTGCGCCAGTTTGAGGTGGTCCATACCCCAGTCGCCTTCAATTTGAAATACACGCATTGCTTTCTCCTGCTGCCATAACAATGCGTTAGCATACCGCGAGAACGCCGGAAAATCCGCTACAGGATTGCAGGCGTACATGCTGGTGCATGGCCGTGGTGGCAGCGGTAAGCGGCCAATGCGGCATGACGAAAATTGTTCAAGAAATGGAGAACGCTTATGACAATACTGGTGGCTTATGTGCCGCGGCCCGAGGGCCAGGAGGCGCTGGACAAGGGTATTGAAATTGCCAAGCGGCGCAACGAACATCTGGTGGTGGTCAACGCCAGCCCCGGCGGCAACAAGGAAGACCCCTCACTGGCCGATGTGCAGGACTACGAGCGCGTGCGCCGACTGCTGGAAGAGTCGGGCACAAGTGCCGAACTCAAGCAGTATGTGCGCGGCAAAAACGCCGTGGAAGAAATTGAAACGCTGGTGGAGACACTGCGCGTAAGCCTGCTGATCATCGGCCTGCGCAAGCGCTCGCCCATCGGCAAGCTGATCATGGGCAGCGTCGCCCAGGAACTGCTGCTCACCGTCACCTGCCCGGTGCTGGCAGTCAAGTCGCCCAACTAACGGCGTCTAAGCGTCGGCGGCGCTGGCCGCAGCCTGGATGGCTGCGCCATGCCGCCGGTACACGCCCATGGCATAGGCCAGGTTGCGCAGCAGCCAGGCGTTGGAGGCGATCAGCGCCAGGCCGGCGGGGTAGACGCACCACGCGGGCCAAATTACCGATAGCAGCAGCAGGGCGTAAGCCACAAAGTGGGCGCGCATCTGCCGGTCAATCTGCACCTGCGGCAGCACTTTCTTCATGTTGGGGGCCAGCACCCGGCCGCTGCCCTGGTTCTGCAAATGCAGCCACACCAAAAACGGAACAATCTTGTAGAGCATGCCCAGCGTCACCGAGGCAAAGCCACCCAGCACAAGCAATACGCCAAACAACATCGGCCAGTGGGGCCACTGGCCCAGCCCATCGACGAACTGCGCCACCAGCCACAGCGCGCAGGCCAGGGTGCCGGAGAGCATGGCGTAGCGCCAGAAGCGGTGGGTTGCGTCGTTCTTCGCGCGCTTGCTGTTGCGCAGCAGGTGCAGGGTGACCAGGCAATACGTGCCAGCAGCGGCCACGGTGGCGGCGGCAAACAGGGTGGATGCTGCGGCCCAGCCTGCCAGGTCGGAAGCGGTCCACAGCAGCACGCAACCCAGCGCCGTGGGAACAAAGGCGCGCGCGAATCGGGGCGGGTACTCGGGCGTGAGCTGAAACATGGGAACCGCCACAAAGCCTACGGCGGCCAGCACGCTGCAACTCCAGGCCATCAGCCCCCAGCCCAGATGCAGGTCGGTAAGCTGCAGCAGCGGAATGTCCCATTGCAGACCCAGCGCCAGTGCCAGCAGCGCGCCCGTGAGCACGGTGACGCCCAGGCCCAGCAGCGCCAGCTGCAAGCCCAGGATCGTTGGGTTGTTTGCAACGATGCCGCGCATGGCGCGCGCCGCCGCTGCCAGAAAGACCAGCACCCCGGTGGCAAGCAGCGCGGCAGCGCAGCCAAACAGCCAGGGTGCGTAGGTGAGAAACGCCGCTGTCAGGCACAGCGCGCCAAAGCTGGTGCTGGCATGTACCCAGGTGGCAACCCTGAGCGGCTGCGCAATGTTGGCTCCCACCACCACCGGCAGCAACTGCTGCAGCGCGCCCAGCATCACCTGCAGCAAGAAGCCTGCGGTAAACAGGTGGGTGAGGGCCAGGGTTGCAGGCATCCAGCGCGAGGCAAACAATTCGGGCCCGCTGTAGAGCAGCAGCACGCCCGCCAGCATGGCAAAAAGCGGTGCCGTGAGAAAGAAACGCAGCGGCGCGCTGATCGGCGGTGCCTGGTCAAACGACAGCAGGTTCTGCATTACGCGCTCTTGTGCCAGATGCGGATTTGGTAGCTGCCTTGCGCTGTGCGCTCGGTCTGGTAGGCAAAGCCCTGGGCTTGCAGCGCGCGGTAGAGCGGATGCGGCTCGCGCGGCAGCAGCAGCAGCACTGCCTGGCCGCTGGGGCAGGCATCGAGCGCGTCCATGGTCAGCACAAAGGGCTCGGGTGGTTCGAGTCCGTGGCCGTCAACGACCTGGGCAACCACCTGGGGGATCATGGGGCGGACGCGTCCACCGCTTCCAGTTGTTGCCGGATGCGCTGCAGCACGGCGTCGCTTTGCGCCTGCAAATGGTCGTCGCACATCGGGTAGAGCACGTGCTCTTCCTTCATGTTGTGCTGCTGCATCATGATCAAGAGCGTCTCGGTGTTGCCCAGGTAGTCGTCGGCGTCGTGGGCGTTGAGCGACTCTTGCGCCGCCGCCAACAGGCCGCGCATCTGGTCGTGCTCCACGCGCATCACCTGGGTGGGGCCATTGCGCATGCCGCTTTGGGCTTCAAATGCCGGAAACAGCACGTCTTCTTCGGCGCTGAAGTGGTGCAGCATGGCCGCCTTGAACGCGGCGTAGGCGGCGCTGGCCTGGTCCCACGCGTGAGCGGATACGGCCTGCTCGGCGCGGGCGAACAGGTCGTCGCAGTGGCGGTGATCGTCAACCATCAGCGGGGCAATGGGGCGCATGAAAATATCCTGGTGGATGCCGGGGACACCGACAAGGTTAAACGAAAAGCCCTGCGCCGCTGCGCGGTGTCAGGCACCGACGCGGGCTTTGAATTCGGAGAGGGGCACCACGTCGCCTTGGGTGCAGCGGCGTCGGTCGGGTTCGGGCGCGGTAAGCGGTATGCACGGTACCATGGATCGGCGCGAGTCCAGGCAAAGTTGCTGGTAGGTGGCGGTGGCGGTCAACTTCCAGCGCAGTTCGTCCTCGGTCAGGGCGCGGCTCACCTTGGCGGGCACCCCCATGGCCAGGCTGCGCGGCGGGATGACGGACTTGGCCGCAACAAAGGCCGAGGCCGAGATGATGGACGACTCGCCAACCTCGGCAAAGTCCATCACCACCGCGTTCATTCCCACCAGCACATTGCGCCGCAGCGTGCAGGCGTGGATGATGGCGCCGTGGCCGATGTGGCCGTTGTCTTCAATCAACGTGTCGGTGCCCGGGAATCCGTGCACCACCACCGTATCCTGAATGTTGGCCCCTGCGCCAATGACGATGCGCCCGAGGTCGCCGCGCAGCGACGCGCACGGTGCCACGTAGACGCCGGGCCCGATGATCACGTCGCCAATCACCACCGCACTCGGGTGCACAAAGGCGCTGGGGTCAATGGCGGGAACAACGCCGTCAAAGGAATATATCTGGGCCATGGGCACTTCTCTAGTGGATGGTCATTCCGCCATCGGCGGCGAGGATCTGGCCGGTAACGTAGGCCGACGCGTCGGACGCAAAAAATACAAACACTGGCGCAATCTCTTCGGGCTCGGCCCAGCGCGCAAGCGGTATGCGCTCCAGGTATTTGTCCTTGAACTTCTCGTCGGTGCGGATGGTCTCGGTCATGGGGGTGGAGGCCCCCGGCGCAATGGCGTTGGCGGTGATGTTGTAGCGCGCCAGTTCCTTGGCGGTGCTCTTGGTCATGCCCAGAATGCCGGCCTTGGCCGCGCTGTAGTTGATCTGGCCAATCGTGCCCAACACCCCGGCCGCGGAAGTGACGTAGATGATGCGCCCGTAGCGGCGTTCGATCATGCCGCCCACCACCGCTTGCAGGCAATTGAAGCTGCCCGTGAGGTGCACGCCCAGCACGTCCTGCCACTGCTGCTCGGTCATCTTGTGGAGCATGGCGGTGCGGGTGATGCCGGCGTTGTTGACCAGAATGTCAACGCGCCCCCAGGTCTGCGTGACCTGCTCGGCCATGGCGGTCACGTCCGCTCGCACGGCGACGTTGCACGCCAGGGCAATCGCCTGGCCGCCTGCAGCGTTGATCTGCGCCGCCACGGCTGCAGCGGTTTCAAGGTTCATGTCCACCACGGCCACCTTGGCACCTTCGCGCGCATAGGCCGTGGCCACGGCGGCGCCGATGCCCTGGCCCGCGCCGGTGACAATCGCCACCCGGTCTTTAAGCTGCATGGCGTCAGGCCTTGGGCTTGGCCAGCACTTGTTCGGCAAAGGCGTCGTCAAATAGCGCACCCTGTGCCACGAGCTGGCGGTACTTGATGAAGTCGATCACGTCCTTGCCGGTGGCCTTCTTGGCGTCAAACGCATTGAACCCCAGGTAGGCTTCGTGGTTCATGTTGGCCGCCAGCCAGTGGCGGTTGGCCAGCTTGAACTGGTCCCAGAAGAATTTCTTCTTGGCGCGGATGCCGTCAATCGACTTGATCAGGCAGTGCGGGAACAGGTTGGTGAACTTCCACACCAGTTCATTGACGGCGGCGTCGAGCTTGCTGAAGTCGGTGCTGCATTGGGCCATCAATTCCTTGGCGGCTTTCACCTGGTCGGCGGGGATGGCTTCGCCGTAGACCAGTTCGCCGTCGTCCACATAGGCGTCGGTACGCACCAGCGGGTTGCGCACCCACTGGCCGTCTTTCTTGAGCACCGGCACCACCTTGGTGACCAGGTTCTTGGTCTTCATCTTGTAGGCGCTCCAGGTCTCGCACGACACGCAGTTGTACATCGCGTCTTCCATGTTGAGCATCCAGGGCAGGAAGTCGGTGGAGCCACCGTCCGGTGCGCTGCCGTGCTTGGGGCCAGCCTGGCCAAAGACGGCCATGTCGGACGTGACGGTGAGGTCGGTGGCCATGCCGATCTCCTGACCACCGGCCACGCGCATGCCGTTGACGCGGCAGATCACGGGCTTCTTGCAGTTGAGAATGCCGTCCACCATGGCGTTGAACAGGTCCATGTATTCGCCGTATTCATTCGGGCGTTTGGAGTAGTAGGCAGAGTACTCGGCGGTGTTGCCGCCGGTGCAGAACGCCTTGTCGCCCACGGCGGTAAACACCACCGCCACGATGGTGCGGTCGCTGGAGGCGCGCTGGAAACCGGCAATCACGGCCTTGACCATCTCGGTGGTGTACGAGTTGTATTGCGAGGGGTTGTTGAGAATGATCCAGGAGGTAAACAAACCCTCCACCGTTTGCCCCTGCGGATCGACCACGGGGCGCTTTTCGTAAATCACCGAGGGTGCTTCGGTGCCGAAGTGTTCAACGCCGAGCAGGGCGTGGTCTTTGAGTTCGTTGTCGCGGCGCAGCCATTGGAGTGTCATGGTGGTTCTCTCTTGAAGTGGGTTAATTGAAATCGGGGGTAAGAATGACACGGCGCGATAGCTTGCCGTGGTGGGCCTGGTCGAACACCTGTTCGATCTGGCTCATGGGGCGGGTTTCGACAAAGGGCTCCAACTGGATGCGCCCATCAAGGCACATCTCCAGCACGGCCGGGTACTTGTCGGGGGTACAGCCCCAGGTGCCGATGATTTCGGCGTCAAACGCCATGAGCTTGGAGAGCATGTAGCTGGTCTCTTCGGTGCCATAGCCCACCACCACCAGCATGCCGACAAACGACAGCAGCGACAGCGCCGTTTCCTGCCCGGCCTTGGTGCCGGTGCATTCAAAAATCTTCCAGCCGGTATTGGATGGCACGCCCGCCGCCTTGGCGATGGCCTTGAACTGGTCCTTGAGTTCCTTGATGTTCAGGCCGCGTGGGTTGATGGTGGCGTCGGCCCCGTAGCCGCGCATCTTCTCCAGCTTTTCGGCGTTGACGTCAATGCCGACCACCACCTTGGCACCCATGCCTTTGGCAACTTGCACCATGAAGCTGCCCACGCCGCCCGCAGCGCCCACCACCACGACCAGATCGCCGCTACCCAGGTGCGCGCGTACTGCGGCCTGGTAGGGGGTGGTAACGGCATCGGCGATGACGGCCAGATGTTCCAGCGGCGTGCCCTTGCGCTCGCCCACAAGGCACAAAAACTTGGCCTGCACCACGATGTGGCTGGAAAAGCCGCCATAGATGCCCATCGAGTTGCCCGGCATTTTTTGCGCCAGGCAGCGGTTGCCACGGCCCGACTTGCACAGCTCGCATTCGCCGCAGGGAATGACGGCCGGAATGATCACTTCCTTGCCCAGCACGCTGGGGTCGCCACCGATGGCCACGCCGCTGATTTCGTGCCCAAGCGAGAGCGGAGGCTTTTGCACCGTGGGCACGCCCATGTAGAAGTAGGAGAGGTCGGTGTGGCACACGCCGCAGCCCTTGATTTCGACGACCACATCGCCGGGCGTGAGTGCGGGCATGGGGATGCGCGTGCGCACGAGCTTGCCCGGCTCGGACATCTGCCAGGTGTCGATAAATTCTGGAATCATGGTGTGCCTCTTGAGGATGGTGGTGGTGTGGGGTTTAGCTGTTGCGCCAGACGGGCTTGCGCTTTTCCAGAAAGGCGGCCAGGCCCTCCTTGGCGTCGTCGGTCTGCATCAACTCCTGCAGGTAGATGTGCTCCACCGTGGCGAGTGCATCGGCAAAGGGCTTGCCCTGGGCTTCGCGCATGGCGCGGCGGGTGCTCAGCAGCGCAACGCGCGAGAGCTTCAAAAATGGAGCCAGAAACGCCTGCACATCGGCGGCAAAGCTTTCGCGCGCAAACACGCGGTTGACCAGTCCCATGGATAAGCCCTCTTCTGCCGTGAAGTTTTCGCCACCGAGCAGAATTTCCATGGCGCGCGCCGGGGGAGCCAGGCGCGGCAACAGCACCGCTGCGATGGGCGGAAAGACAGCGAGCTTGATTTCGGGTTGGCCGAACTTGGCCCCGGCAGCGGCAACGATCATGTCGCAGCCAATGGCCAGTTCCATGCCGCCGCCCAGCGCCGCGCCGTTGACCGCAGCCACGGTGGGCATGGACATCTTTTGCAGACGCCGGAAGATGCCGTGGAATACCTCGATCATCTGGTCCACCTTGTCGGGCGTGTGGTCGGCCACCTCGACCCCGGCAGAAAACGCCTTCTCGCCCACGCCGGTAATCACCAGCAGCTTGACCGAGTCGTCCTGCTGGCACAGGTCGAGCGCCTGGTTGACCTCGGCCATGGTGGGAATGTCGAGTACGTTGAACGGTGGTCGGTTAATGGCGAGCGTGGCCAGGCCCTCGCTGACGCCGTACTGGATGAACTGGAATGCTGCTGCCATGGGATGGTTTCTTTCGCTGAATTCGTAATTGCTTGAGGGGGTTAGAACAGGTCGTCCAACTCGTCTGCGCCGCCACCGGGCATTTTTCCGTGTTCTTGCAGGTAGGCCTGAATCATTTGCGACTCGCGCGAGGTGTACATCGCCGCTTCTTCAAACGCAAAGGCCACTGCACTCTCGACTTTTCCGAGCTGTTCGGTCAAGCCTTGCTGCAGGTTCTCCACGCCCTTGATCATGAGCACATTCTTGTCGGCGTCGAGCAGTTGGAACACACCCGCCTCGCTGCTCACACCCGCCACCACCGCAGCGCTGAAGTCCAGCCATGATTCGGGCGGCAGCAGCGCGTCGGCAATCAGCGGAGCCAGGTTGCACTTGAAGCAGCGTGCTGCCTCGGCACGGGCGCTGGCGTCGTCAAAGCCTTTTTCTACCTCGTCCCAGCCACTGCGCTCTGCGGGTTTGAGCATGATGGGGTGGAACTTGCGCACGGTGTTGAAGGCCGGGTCGCTGCCCAGGTAGGGCTGGCTCTCCCAGCCGTCTTGCAGCAGCGTTTCTTCAATGTCGCCGTCGCCGCCGAGTTGCTTGTCCATCGCAGCAGCGGCCACGCGGCCTTGCGCGATCGATTCGATCAAGGTCGATGGCCCAAGCACACAGTCGCCACCGGCATAGACGGCAGGGCGGCTGCTGAGCATGGAGTCGGCGCGCACCGTGATGCGGCCCTTGCTGTCGGTTTGCACGCCAAAGCCTTCAAAGCGCTTGGGGTGCTGGCCCACGGCGGCAATCACCAGATCGACGTCTTCGCACACCTCTTCGCCGGTATCCACCGGGCGGCGGCGATTGGAGGCGTCGGCCTCGCCCAGCGCCATGCGCGCGTAGGTGATGCGCAGGCGGTGGCCGTTGAGGCCGCTCTCGATGCGCTTGGGTGCGAGCAGGTAGCGCACGTTGACGCCTTCGTCGATGCAGCCGTCAAACTCTTCTTCGCGCGCGGGCATTTCCTCGCGCGTGCGGCGGTACACCATGTCCACCTGGCAGCCAAAGCGGCGCGACGAGCGCGCGTTGTCGGTAGCGACATTGCCGCCGCCAATTACTGCCACCTTGGCACCGGTCTGGATGCCGCCGGGAACGTTGACCAAGCCCATGGTGACGGCCTTGAGGTAGGTCGGGCTATCGACCACGCCGGGCAGGTCGTCGCCGGGGATGCCGAGCTTGTCGCCACCCTGGGCACCAATGCCGATAAAGAGCGCCTCAAAGCCCTGGGCAAACAAGCTGTCGGCGTTGTCCACGGGGGTGTCGTACTGGAAGGCCACGCCGAGCTTGCTTACTTCGGCCACTTCGTTGTCGATCACCGCCACCGGCACGCGGTACGAGGGGATGCCGTAGCGTGCCATGCCACCCGCAGCGGGTTGGGCGTCAAACACGGTGACGCTGTGGCCCTTTTTGGCGAGGTAATAGGCGGCAGTCAGCCCGGCCGGGCCGGCACCAATGATGGCGGCTTTGCGTCCGGTTGCGGGTAACTGCTTGGAATGCGCACGCCACAGGCCGGTGTCGTTGTCGGCGGCGATGCGTTTGAGCGAACGGATCGAGAGCGGGTCGTCGAGCTTGCCACGGCGGCACGCGCTCTCGCACATGGCAAAGCAGGCACGCCCCACGATGCCGGGGAAGGGCAGCTTTTCGCGCACCACGGCGATGGCCTCGCCGTACTTGCCTTCGGCGGCGAGTTGCACGTAGCGCGGCACGTCAATGCCCGCAGGGCAGGCGGACTTGCACGGCACCATGCTTTCCTCGCGCTTGGCCGGGTCGAGCGTGCGGTCGGTGAGCGCGCCGGTGGGGCACACCGTGACGCAAGCCTGGCAGAACTTGCAGCCCGACTCGAGCAGGGTGGGCGCAATCGTGCCCACATAGCGGCGCACGCCGTTGGGGGTTTGCACTTCCTTGACTTCGAGGCAACCCACGCCGCGCACGTCGTTGCACGCCACCAGGCAGCGGCGGCAGTCGATGCACAGGTTGTAGTCGCGGTCGAAGAACGGCTCGTTGGTGATGACGGGCAACTGCGCTGGCTTGTAGGGGGGCGTGGTGTTGGGGATGCCGATGTAGTCGGAAATCTTGCGCAACTCGCAGCTTGAGAAGATCGAGCAGCAGCGTGTTTCGGGCGGGTTGCCGTAGGAACACTGGCTGCGCGAGCAGCCTTCGCGTTGCGGGCACACCAGGCAGACGTGCGGGTGCGGGCCCAGAATCTTGGCCAGATGCTCCTGGCGCGCCTTCTGGATTTGCGGCGTATCGGTGCGCACCACTTGCCCCGCGCTCACCGCAGTCGAGCAGGCTTTGCTCATGCCGGGCGTGCCCTGGATCTCGATCAGGCACAGGTTGCAGCCCGAGCTGCCCTTGTCGGCACAGGCGCGCTGCTGCGCAGGCGGCAGGTCGGGGTGGGCGCACAGCGCCGGAATGTAAATGCCTGCGGCGCTGGCAGCGTTGAGGATCGAGGCACCAGCAGGTGCCTGCACGTTCTTGCCATTGATACTCACCTCCACCGGCGCGCCGAACGCGTCCATGTCGGCAGCGCGGCTGGCCTTCCACCAGGTAATGACTGCGGTGTGTTGCGTCTGCATGCTGTGGGACTCCTGATTCATGGTGTCAGTTTCTTATTGGTCTTTTACAACGCAAATTCCGAGTTCGTCGTTGCGAGTTTCCTGTTTCGGGGCCGAAACTGAAAATGGACCATGAACTGCGGCTTCGTCACTGCGAGGAGCAAAGCGACGCGGCAGTCCATGCCTCTGGCTGTCATTGCGAGCGAAGCGCGGCAATCCATGCAGGCACAAAGTCATGGATCGCCACGGCCTGACGGCCTCGCGATGACGAGGTGAGGGCGTGGCCTCGCGGTGACGCAGTGGTGGCCTCGCGAAGACGCGAGGTTGCTGTGCCAGCGCGATGACAAATGGTGAAGTCATGATTTCGATGGCCTCAATCGTTCACTGCCAGTTCGGCGCGCACCGGCTGGGGCTGCAGGTTGCCGGGAAGTTGCGCCTGCAGGTAGCCGGGGAAGTAGGCACCGCTGCACTGGTGTGCGCGTACGGCGGCGATGAAGTCGGCCATGCAGGTGACGGGCGTGCTGAAATGCGTGGCGCAGCGTCCGACTGCAAGGGTCTTGTGGCAGTCGCTGCCGCCGAGGGTGGGCAAATCCATGAGCGTGGCGGCGCGCAGCGCGAGCTGGTTGTCGGCGTCGGTGTTGCTGCCGTTGTGGGTCTCGACTCCGGCCAGGCCTTTAATGTCGAGCAAGCCTTCGAGCAGGCAAGCTAGGCCGACTTCGCGAAACGGGTGCGCAGGCACGCAGATGCCGCCTAACAGGTTGACGCGCTCGATCACCTCGGTCAGCGGCAGGTAGTTGTCGCGCCCCCAGGTGTTCCAGCCATCGTCCTCCACGCCATAGGCCAGCAGGTGGCCCCGGTCGGTGGCGATCTCGACGCCGCGCAGCACCAGCAAGCCTTCTTCGCGTCCGATGTGCTCGACCGGCTCCGAGGCCTCGTAGGAGTAATGCTCGGTGATACACACGGCGTCGATGCCCAGCGCCTTGGCACGGCGGATCAGGTCGACCGGCTCCAGCCAGTTGTCATAGGAGTACTTCGTATGACAGTGGGTGTCGATCCACATGGTGCGCGCGCCTTGCTGCGGGGAGGGGGCTCAGGGCAGTTCGTATTCGAGGTTGATGCGCTTGGAGGGCACGAACTTCTGGCGCGAGAAGAATTTTTCCAGCGCGAAGTCGTCCCAGTTGACCAGGGTGTAGACCTTCTTCACGCCAGCGGCCTTCATGTTCATCATGAACTGGTCGAGCATTTCGCTGGCCACACCGTAGTTGCGCAAATCCGGGTGCACGCCCAGGGTGTCGATGGTGGCGGTGGCATCGGTAATGCCGAACTCGCCAAAGAACACATAGCCCATCACAAAGCCTACCACCTTGCCGTCGATCTCGCAGACGATCGAGCAGTTGATGTTGGCCTTGCGGTTGAGCAGCCCGGCAATCTTGCGCTCGTAGTATTCGCGCCGGGATTGCTTGCTGGCGGCTTCGTCGATGCGGACGATGTCATCGAGGTCTTCCTGCTTGAGTACCCGCAGGACGCGTTCTTTGCTAGCCATATTCATTCTCCTTGACGAGGGGCGGGTTCAACCGAACCACTGCCCGTGTGTTTAACCAAACAATTCATCGTTCTTGTCGGGGCTTTGCCCGCGACGAACATAGACCGAGCCCCAGACCTGGCTGGCCTGGCTGCGGTCGGCGGCGTCAAAACAGACGGTGCAGGACTCGGCGTCGTCGGACTTCTTCGCGCCGCTGTCTGCCTTGGCGTTGCCAAACTGCTCCACATGCACTTCGTAGCCCATGGCGCGGTAGTTCTCAACCACCTCACTCAACCGGGGCTCGCCAATGGTGGTGCGCAGTACCCAGCCCTGCTGCTGCAGCAAGAACGCCGGGTCGGAGCTATTGGCCGAAGAACCGCACGACGAGGCACTGCACGACGCACCCGACGAGCACGATGCGGCGCTGCTGCAGGAACTGAGCGCCTGCGCAATCGGAATCACAACCTGACTGGTAGCCATTGTTCTGCCTCTCACCAGGAGTGCTTGATGGCACCGGGCGTGCACGCCGCCATGCAGGGCAGGCTGGTGTACCCGGAGGCGGGCTTGCATTCCGAGCAGTCGTAGGCGAGTGTGCGGCAGTTGGGCTTTTTGACCCAGGCCACTTCGTCGTCGTAGTCGTCGGTGATGATCTCGAACATCTGCTTGGGGCAGGCGTTCAGGCAGGCACGCTCGGCAGCACAGCCGATGCACTTGTCCGTATCGATGCTGATGTAGAACTCGCCCGAGCCGTCCTTGTATCCGTAGTTGGCAATCATCTGTGGTCTCCTTTTTTCTGTGCAATGCTAGCCGTGCCGCAAGGCCCGGGCCTCAGGCGGCCTTGGCTGCTTGCTTTTGCATCAGGGTGTAGCCAAACAGAGCGGCACCCAGCGCGCCGGCAATCTGGCTGTCGACCTTGGTTTCCATCGCCTTGATGCCCAGCAGCTTTTCGATGCGCTTGACCACGCCGGGGTTCTTGGCAATGCCACCGGTGATGAAGAAGCCTTCTTCGACGCCGATGCGTTCGAGCAGCGACACCACGCGCTCGGCCATGGCCTGGCAGTAGGCGGCGATCACCTTGTTCTTGGTGTAGCCTGCCTTGAGCAGGCCCAGCGCTTCGGACTTGGCAAACACCACGCAGACCGAGGACACGGCGTCGGGCTCGGCGTCGATTTCAAACGAGCGCGGGCCGAGTTCGGCAATCGGGATCTGCATCAGGTCGGAGATCACTTCCATGCCGCGTCCGGTACCGGCAGCGCACTTGTCGTTCATCAGGAAGTTGGTGACCTTGCCTTTTTCGTCGCAGTGGATGGCCTTGCAGTCTTGGCCACCCATGTCGAGGATGGTGCGCACACCGTTGCCACCCATGTAGTTGGCGCCGCGTGCGTGGCAGGCAATCTCGGTGATGGCCTTGTGCGCAAACGGCACGTTGACGCGGCCGTAGCCCGTGCCCACCACGTAGTGGATGTCCTTGAGCGTCATGCCGCACTTGTCCATCACGCCTTGCAGTGCGTTGGTGGCCGAGTCGGGCGAGTTGTTGCCGGTACGCATGCTGTTAAAGCCGTACAGCTCTCCATCGACCACCAGCACCGCCTGCGAGGAGACGGAGCCGACATCAATGCCGCAGGTGATGATCTTGGCGCTCTTCCAGTCTTTGGTTTCGTCGATCCAGACGTTTTCCTGCCAGCGCCAGAATTCCTTTTTGGCCGGAACGGTTTCTGCGGTGACTTCGACACTTATTGAACTCATTTTGGTGCTCCTTTGTTCCAGGGGTTCAGTGCTGACGTTCGGCGGCAATCAGGGCGCAGCCCAGCGCGCTGATGTATTCGGGCATGTCGGGCAGCGAAATCTTGTCCACGCCCATGGCGTTCTTGAGTGACTGAACAAAGCCGGCGTTGTGCACCATGCCGCCAATCAGCACCACTTCGCCCTCGATGCCCACGCGGCGCACCATGGCGCACACGCGGCTGGCCACGGCGTCGAGCACCGCCTTGGCAATGTCGTTCTTGGGCGTGGCCGAGTGGATGAGTGACACCACTTCGGACTCGGCAAACACGGTGCATTGCGCGTTCATGGGGATGGTCTTGTCCGACTGCAGGCTGGCGTCGCCAAATTCCTTGAGCGTCATCTGCAGCGCGCGTGACATGGCTTCGGCAAACGAGCCTGCACCGGCGGCGCACTTTTCGTTACCGGCAAAGTCGATGGCGCGGCCCAGCTCGTCGGTCTTCATGCCACGGCCTTCTTCGGCACCCACATCCACCACCGTGCGCCCGAGTGGGTACATGTAGTTGGCGCCCTTGGCGCCGGCCGTCATTTCGGTAATGCCTTCGGTGGCAAAGGCCACCTGCTTGCGCCCGGCACCGGTGGCGAAGACTGCGCTGACCTGGTCGCGTGTGATGCCAGCTCCGGCAAGCACATCGCCGTAGACTTTTTCTGCGGCCTGGTCGGGGTCGAGGTCGCCCGGCATCATGATGTGCGTCTTCTTCACGGCGAACTTCAGTTGGGGGGCGCCATCCACGTGGACGCTTTCGAGCAGCACCACTTTGACGGTGCGCGAGCCCATGTCTATTCCTGCGGTAATCATCTTGGTCTCCTTGCAAATGTGCGGTTACGCTGCTTGGCGGTGTTGGCCAAGCTGCTCCATGAAGGCATCGACGCGGGCCTGGGTGCGCACTTCGTCAAATTCGCGCTCGTCGCCCATGTTGCCTTCGAAGGTCATGATCGGCACGCCAGCCTTGGCAATGCCCATGCGGTTTTCCATGATGCCCAGGGAAAGGCCTTCGCAGCCGCGGTTCAAGTGCAGCATCACGCCATCGACCTGCCACTCCTTGACGATGCGCAGCATCATCTCGGTCTTGAGGCGTGGGTCGTAGAAGTGCTGCCACTGGGGCTTGGACAGGTTCCAGTCGGCGTACAGGCGCAGCGCGGTCTGGCGGTCGTTGATCTCGATGCCCTTGTCCCAGGGCAGGGTGCGTCCGCCCCAGCTACCGTCGGGCTTGGTTTCCCAGATGCCTTCGAGCGCAAAGGTGTAGAGCGAACCAACGGAGATTGCACCAAAGGTTTCCAGGTAGCGGAAGATCTTGAGGAACGACCACGGCGGCTGCGTGTCCGACATCATGCGCACGCTCTCGTTGGGCACAGCAGCGATGCCGCGTGCCACGCGGTCTTTCACTTCGTCGTACAGCTCGTCGTAGAAATCGGCACACCACTGCGACGACTTCGATAGCGTTGCCAGCACGTAGAGCGAGTACATGGTTTTCTCGTCCAGCGGCGCGGGCTTGACCTTGTTCAGGGCGCAAATGTCGGCCCAGCGGCTGGTCGAGCGCATTTCGTTCTTGACGGCCTTGATGAACAGCTCGTCATTGAACTTGCGTCCGGTGGACTTCTCCAGGAACTCGATGCCTTCGTTGAGCTGGCCCACCATGTAGTCCAGGCGCGCATCGGTCAAGTCCTTGTACGGGCCCACGCCCACGTCCACATAGAACTGGGGCACTTGCTCGGCCAGCGCGACGTGTTGGTACCACTTGGAGTGCGAGCAGCAGATCTGCGACTGGAAAATGAAGTCGGGCTTGGGGAACTTGCCACCAAACAGGTACTTGTCCAGGTGCATGCCGCCCCAGTAGATACGCATGTACGAGCACAGGTCACGCGCAAAGCCGTAGGATTCGGCCGCGTCCATGCACTCCTTGGCAAACTTGCGGTCGTGCGAGACGGCTGCGGCATAGGGCTCGCCGGTGAGCGAGTACACGTCTTCGCCCAGACCGGCGGGCAGCGCGTCGAGCGCCCAGGCCGAGCCGGACCAGCGCAGGCCACCATTGTCGTGCGCCTTGGCGTAATTGAGGTAGTACTGCTCGCGCAGTTCCTTGGCTTTTTTCCAGAGCTTGAGGGGCTCGCTTGGATACTTGTTCTGCATGGACGGTGTCTCCCTTCAAGTCAAAAAAGGTCTTCTTCGCTCATCGTTTCGAGGAAAGCCTCGACCCGGATGCGGAAGGGACCAATCGGGTTGGTGATATCGAATTCGAGGAACAGCGTGGGAATGCCGTTGGCTTCCAGGTGCCGCTTCAAATCCGGGTAATCGCCTTCGTGGGGATCGCAAAACTTCTGCTGCAGGAAGATCGCTGCACGCGCGTTGAACTCTTTGGCCAGCCCGAGCACGTGGTCAAAGCGGGTATGGGTGGGGTAGTCCTTGGTGGGGCAGGCCGGGCGGTCGCAGTAGCGGTCGGCAATGGCCTTGATCACGTCGTCGTCGGGCTTGGACTCGTTCCAGAAGTAGCGGGTGCCCGAGCACTGGTCGTCAATCACGATGGTCGAGCCCACCGACTCGACCATGGCCATGAAGGCCACGTCGTCGTTTTCCGAGCCGATGGTCATGAAGCGCACGCCTTCGGGGCGGTTGATGTTGCGCTGGGGCAGGGCGGCGAGCACCTTCTTCAACTGCTCGTTGTGCTCGCGCTTGTCGACAAACTGTGCGCTCAGCGATGCGTACAGCGCTTCGACGCCGGTGACCTGCGGGTTGGCGGCCTTGCGGTATTCAAACAGCTCGCGCAGCAGGCGCCGGTTTTCGTCCACCACGGCCAGCGCTTCGCGCAGCATGGCGTCGGTAAGTTCCTTGCCGGTGAGGGCTTGCAGGAAGACGCGGAACGATTGCAACTCGGCATGGTGTGCCTTGCGTGCATGGGGCGACTGCACCTCGTTGGGCATGGGCACGTAGTAGTCCCACTGCACGCTGGGCACATTGCTGCGCCACGAACTGAAGGTTTGGCGGTACTGGATGCACGACTGCGTGAGCGTGACACCATCGCAGTAGTCAAAGCGGCCCAGCAGCCCTTGTGCCAGCGAATCACGGCAGAACGGGCAGAACATGCCGAAGATGTGCGGCTCGGTCACGTTTTGCGGTTCGTGTGCTCCGAGTACGCGCACCGGCAGCATGTTGGCGGCAATCAGCAATTCTTCTGCCGTGTAGGTACACATGGTGGCCACCACTTGGCCACCCGTGCGCTGCTTCCAGCCACGCGCGTAGTCGTGGCGCTTTTCATACCAGTCCTTGAACTGGTCAAATAATCCGTCGCTCATCAGGTCGTCTCCTTTTCGCAAAGTTGGCTCATTGCTTCTGCGATATGTGCAATATAGCGCAGTCAGTGCACTATAAGACAGAGTGTGCTATATAGTGCACTTTTCAGGAGAAATCTATGAAAAGGTTGATTTTTATCAAACAAACGGGATTCGCAGAACCCGGTAAATCCGGAATCGGGTACACGCCCTTGCGGAGCGGAAATCAGACCGTGACGTATTGCAGCAGTTCGGCAAAGCTCTGCTCGATTGCCTGTCCCGTGGTGTTGACGGTGGCGTCGGCTTTGCGGTACATGGGTTCGCGCCCGAGCAGGATGCGCTCCAGGTCTTTCATCGCTTCGCGGTTGTCATCCATGGGTCGCTGGTCGCCTTGGGCCACCACGCGCTCCATGTGCTCGGCGGGGCTGGCCTTGAGCCAGACCGTGTAGCAGGAACTCAGCAACTCGTCGAAGGTGGCGGGCTCGGTGGAAATGCTGCCGCCGGTGGAGAGCACAAAGCGCTCGTGGGTTTCAATCAGCCACTCCAGCGCGCGGCGCTCGTAGCGCCGGTAGGCTGCTTGACCGTAGAGCGAGAACACCAGCGACACCGGGGTACCGGCGATCTGCTCGATCACCGTGCCCAGCTCAATGAAGTGCACCTGCAGGTGCGCCGCCAGCATCTTGCCCAGTGTGCTCTTGCCCGCGCCGCGCAGGCCCACCAGGGCGATGCGCTGGCGCCGACTCTTGGTCTCAAAGTTGTCGCGCAGCAGGGCGCGGGCTTCCACCAGCTGCGGCTGCGACAGGCGCGAGAGAAACTGCTCCAGCAGTGTCAGTTCGGCGGCTTTCTCCGGACCGACCCGAACGATTTCTTCCAGCGGCATGGCCATCGCCTGTGCCACCTGGCGCAGGCGCAGGATCGAGATATTGCCTTCGCCGCCTTCGAGCTGCGCCAGGTAGCGCATGGATACGCCCGAGTCGCGTGCCAGGATTGCGCGCGTCATGCCACGGCGCACGCGCAGGTCGCGCACATGCTCGCCCAAGGCGCGCAGGTAGGCGGCGTCGTCGCCCGTGGAGGGCGCTGCGCTGCTCTCGGGTGCCACGGCATCCGTGGACTCGGGCGCGTCGGGCGAGGGGTCGGGTTGCGGTTCGTGCATGAAGACTCGCGTGTAGCTAGGGTATTCCCGAATTATTGCAATATAGTGCTTGACATACGGTGCTTGGTACTTTATCTTTTCGTGTGTGCAGCATAGTTCACACCAGAATTGTGCTGACAAGCAACATATTACACCTGAGTTACCGTATGCCAAGCACTGAATTTCGGCGACAACTGACAGAGCTTACCGCGCAATTGGCGTGGCGTTCCCTCGACGCCGAGCTGGACGCTTGGTTAAACGCCACCTGGGGCGCTGGCAGCGCGACCTATCTGGCCTTGAAACAGCAGTGCGAGGCTGGAGTCGCGCAGGGCTGGCTGTGCCAGCGCGAGGGTGGAGGCATCCGTTACGGGCGGGTGTTCAAGCCTGCTGACGAGTTGCAGGGTTTCTCGGTTGATGTGGTGGACATGCAAGACATTGCCGGGCCACACCACGTGCATCCCCTGGGCGAGATCGACCTGATCATGCCCATCGACAGCGCTGCGCAGTTTGATGGCAGACCCGCCGGGTGGCTGGTCTGCCCGCCCGGCAGCGCCCACCGACCGACCGTGACGCAGGGGCACGCGCTCGTTTTGTACCTGCTGCCCCAGGGCAGCATCACATTCACCCCGGCGTGAGCGCGGCCACACCGAAATTACTTGCAATCTCGCTTCATGGCCTTGCCGCCGTGGGCCATAAAAACAGGAGACAGACATGAGTTCAAGCCAAGATGCCAGCCCCGCAGCCGAAGTGGCCGCGCCGGGTGAGCGTTTCAACTTTGCCCAGCACCTGCTGGAGCGCAATACGGCGCGTGCCGACAAGGTGGCTTTCATCGACGACCTGGGAACCCTCAGCTACGGGCAACTCGACGAGCGCGTGCGCCGTGTGGCAGCGGGCCTGCACGACCTGGGCATCAAACGTGAAGAGCGTGTGCTGCTCTTGATGCTCGACTGCAATGACTGGCCGGTGAGCTTTTTGGGCGCGATGTACGCGGGCCTGGTTCCGGTGGCGGTGAACACCTTGCTCACGGCCGATGACTATGCCTACATGCTTGAGCATTCCCGCGCGCAGACGGTGCTGGTGTCGGGGGCTTTGCTGCCGACGCTGAACCTGGCGATGACACGCTCCGACCACGAGGTGCACAAGGTCATCGTCTCGCGCCCTGTCGCTCCGTTGCACCCCTCCGAGGTGGAGTTGGAAGCGTTTGTGCAAGCACATGCGCCGCTGCACAAGGCGGCAGCCACGCACCCGGACGATCCGGGCTTCTGGCTCTATTCCTCGGGCTCGACCGGGCGCCCCAAGGGCACGGTGCATTCGCACGCCAACCCCTACTGGACGGCAGAACTCTATGGCAAGGCGGTGCTGGGCCTGACCGAAAACGACGTCTGCTTTTCTGCCGCCAAACTGTTTTTTGCCTACGGGTTGGGCAACGGCCTGAGCTTCCCGATGAGCGTGGGAGCCACCACGATTCTGATGGCCGAGCGGCCCACGCCGGACGCCACCTTCAAGCGCTGGCGCGGGCATGGTACAGGTGGTGTGCGCCCGACGGTGTTCTTTGGGGCACCGACCGGCTTTGCCGGGATGCTGGCGTCACCAGCCTTACCGGCCAGGGAAGAACTGGCGCTGCGACTGGCTTCGTCAGCGGGTGAGGCGCTGCCAGCCGAGTTGGGCACGCGCTTTACGGCGCAGTTTGGGGTGGAGGTGATTGACGGCATTGGCTCCACCGAGATGCTGCACATCTTCTTGTCGAACAAGCCCGGGCAGGTGCGCTACGGCACCACCGGCTGGCCGGTGCCGGGCTACACCATCGAGCTGCGCGGCGACGATAACCACCCGGTGGCCGATGGCGAAACCGGCGACCTCTACATCCAGGGCCCGTCGAGCGCGCTGATGTACTGGGGCAACCGCGAGAAGACGCGTGAAACCTTCCAGGGCGGCTGGACCAAGAGCGGCGACAAGTACGTGCGCAACGCCGACGGCACCTACACCTACAGTGGCCGCAGCGACGACATGCTCAAGGTCAGCGGCATCTATGTTTCGCCGTTCGAAGTGGAAGCCACCCTGGTGCAGCACCCCTCGGTGCTGGAAGCGGCAGTGATCGGCCTGATGGATGCCGAAGGCCTGACCAAGACCAAGGCCTTTGTGGTGCTCAAGGATGGCGCACAGTCGAGCGAAGAAGAGCTCAAGGCTTTTGTGAAGGACCGACTTGCACCGTACAAATACCCGCGCGTGATCGAGTTCATTACCGAGTTGCCCAAGACGGCCACCGGCAAGATCCAGCGCTTCAAACTGCGCGAGCGCAGTGCAGGGACGCAGTGAACCAAGCCCCCAACCTGGTGGAGGTGGATTGGTGCGGCCGTGCGGTGCGCATCGAAGTGCAGTGGCTTGCGCGTGAAAAATCGCATCGGCCGCTGCTCATCTTCCTGCACGAAGGCTTGGGCTCGGTGGCGATGTGGAAGGATTTTCCGCAGCACCTGTGCGCGGCGGCAAATTGCCGGGGACTGGTCTATTCGCGCCCGGGCTATGGCCGCTCGACCCAGCGCAGCGAGGACGAAATCTGGAACCCCAACTTCATGCACCGCCAGGCTTACGAGGTGTTGCCCGCGCTCCTGCAAGCCCTCGGGCACGACAGCGAAGCCGATCCCCCAACCCTGTTCGGGCACAGCGATGGCGGCTCGATTGCGCTGCTGTACGCAGCGCGCTTCCCCGCACGTGTTGCCAGTCTGGTGGTGGTGGCACCCCACATCCTGGTGGAAGATATTTCGGTGGCCAGCATCGAGCGTGCACGCACTGCCTACCTGGAGCCGGGCCTGCGCCAGCGCCTGGGCGCGTACCACGACGACCCCGACTCCGCCTTTTGGGGTTGGAACCGCATCTGGCTCGACCCCCGCTTTCGGGACTGGTCGATTGCCGACGAGATTGCCCCCATTCGCTGCCCCGTGCTTGCAATTCAGGGCGCAGACGACGAATATGGCACCCTGCAGCAGATCCATGGCATTGCACAGCGTTTGCCACAAACACAACTGCTTGAGCTACCCGACTGCGGCCACTCGCCGCACCGGGACCAGCCCGATCGGCTGATAAGCGCAGTCACCGACTTTTTGAACCACCATCACACCAAAGGAGACACACCATGAAACTTGTTCGTACCAGCCTGCTAGTTGCCTGTGCATTGGCCGCGCCCCTGGCCATGGGCCAAAACACCGCCAAGATCAAGATCGGGTTGATGTTGCCCTACACCGGCACCTACGCCGCGCTGGGCAACGCCATTGAAAACGGCTTTCGCCTGTACGTGGAAGAAAGGGGCGGCAAGATCGCCGGGCGCGAAGTCGAATACGTGAAGGTCGATGATGAATCCGACCCGTCCAAGGCGACCGACAACGTCAACAAACTGGTCAAGCGCGACAACGTGGACGTGCTGGTCGGCACCGTGCACTCGGGCGTTGCCATGGTCATGGCCAAGGTAGCCAAGGACACCGGCACCTTGCTGATCATCCCCAATGCGGGTGCTGACGCGGTGACCGGCCCGATGTGCGCGCCCAACATCTTCCGCAGTTCGTTCTCCAGCTACCAACCGGCCTACGCCATGGGCGAAGTCGCCGCCAAGAAGGGCGGCAAGAAGGCCGTCACCATCACCCACAAGTACGCTGCAGGCGATGAGTCGGTGCGCGCGTTCCGCGAAGCGTTTGAAAAGAATGGCGGCCAGGTCATTAAGGATCTGAACCTGCCATTCCCCAGCGTGGAATACCAGGCTCTGTTGACGGAGATCGCTTCGCTCAAACCCGATCTGGTCTACACCTTTTTTGCCGGTGGCGCTGCGGTGAAGTTTGTCAAGGACTACGCCGCTGCCGGGCTGAAGAAAAGCATTCCGCTGTATGGCGCAGGCTTTCTGACCGACGGCACGCTGGATGCGCAAGGCGCGGACGCCGAAGGGCTGTTCACCACGCTGCACTATGCCGACAGCCTGGGCACGCCGCGTGACAACAGCTTCCGCCTGGCTTATGCCAAGACCTACAAGCTGCAACCCGACGTGTATGCGGTGCAGGGTTACGACGCGGCGCAGATCCTGGGCATCGGAGCAACAGCGGTCAAGGGTGACTTGAGCAAGAAGGCCGAGTTCGCCACCGCCGTGGAAGCGGCCAAGATCGACAGCCCGCGCGGTGTGTTCACCCTGTCCAAGGCACACAACCCGGTGCAGGACATTTATCTGCGCCAAGTGGTTGGCAAGGAAAACAAAGTCATGGGCGTGGCCATCAAGGGGCTGGCTGATCCGGCGCGCGGCTGCCGCATGTAAGACAGCTATCGGACCTGCCGCGCCATGGACTTGACCACCTTTTTGATCCAGTGCCTCAACGCACTGCAATACGGGCTGCTGCTGTTTCTGGTGGCGTCCGGCTTGACCCTGATCTTCGGCATCATGGGGGTGATCAACCTGGCGCACGGCAGCTTTTACATGATCGGGGCCTACATGGCGTATGCCTTGGCACCGATTGTCTCAAGCACCTTTGGCGGCGGGTTCTTTGCCGTCCTGGGTGTGGGGCTGGTGCTGGCCGTGCTGTTGGGCTATGTGCTGGAGTGGGCGTTTTTCAGCTTTCTGTACCAGCGCGAACACCTGCAGCAGGTGCTCATGACCTATGGCCTGATTCTGGTGTTTGAGGAACTGCGCAGCCTGCTGGTGGGCGACGATGTGCACGGTGTGTCGCCGCCGGAAATTCTCGCGGGCACTTTTCCTTTGAGTGACCTGATGACGTATCCGGTGTACCGCTTGTTCATTTCGGCGGTGTGCCTGTTGCTGGCGCTGGGCATGTACCTGGTGTTCTCGCGCACCCGGCTGGGCATGATGATCCGCGCGGGCAGCACCAACCGCGAGATGGTGCAGTCGCTGGGCATCGACATCAAGTTTTTGTACCGCGTGGTGTTTGCTGCCGGGGTGGCGGTGGCGGTGTTTGCCGGGATGATTGCCGCGCCGGTTTCGTCGGTGTACCCGGGCATGGGCAGCTCGGTGCTGATCATCTGCTTTGTGGTGGTGGTGATCGGTGGCATTGGCTCAATCCGGGGTGCGCTGCTGGCGGCGCTGCTGATTGGTGTGGTTGATACCTTTGGCAAGGTGTTGCTGCCGCAGGCTTCAGGCGTTCTGGTGTACGTGCTAATGGCTTTGATTTTGCTGTGGCGGCCCAACGGCCTGTTCAAGGCCGGTTAATGGAACGGCACACAGTATGAAACTGGGTAAATTTCTTTTTGTGTTTTTGGCCTTTGCGGCACTGGCGGTCTATCCGCTGGTGGCCGGCACCTACGGCATCGACCTGGTCACCAAGGTCATGATCATGGCCTTGTTTGCGCTCAGTCTCGAATTGCTGGTGGGCGCAACCGGGCTGGTGTGCTTTGGTCAATCGGCGTTCCTGGGCATTGGGGCCTACGCTGCGGTGTTGTTGAGCCCGCAGGACAGCAGCGCGTCGGTGCTCTGGCTGCTGCCGGTGTGCGTGATCGCCGCTGCGGCGTATGCGGCGCTGGTGGGGGCGCTGTCGCTGCGCACCAGTGGCGTGTACTTCATCATGGTGACGCTGGCGTTTGCCCAAATGGCCTACTACGTGGCGCACGACACGCCCCTGGGTGGCGGCACCGACGGCATCTACATGCTGACCAAGCCGGTGCTCGGCAGCGTGCTCGACCTGGACAAGCCGCTCACCTTATACGGCTTTACGCTGGCCTGTCTGGCAGGCATTTTCGGGGCCATGGCGCTGATGCTGCGCTCGCGCTTCGGGCGTGCGCTGGCGGGCATCCGGGTCAACGAGCAGCGCATGCGCGCTACTGGTTTTTCCACCTTCGGCTACAAGTGGGCGGCGTTTGTGATCTCGGGCGGCATTGCGGGGCTGGCGGGGTTTTTGTTCGCCGTGAAGGACGGGGTGGTGAATCCTGAGTTGATCAGTTGGCACGTCTCGGGGGAGGTACTGATCATGATCATTCTGGGTGGACTGGGACACTTGCGCGGCGCCTTGCTGGGGGCTTTCGCGTTTGCGCTTTTGCAGGAGTTTTTCCGCTCGGAAGCGATCTTTGGCGAGTTTTCCAAGCACTGGCATCTGGGCCTGGGGTTGACCATCATTGCCTGCGTGGCACTGCTGCCGCGCGGGTTGGTCGGGATTCCCCAGCAGTTGGTGACGCGCCTGATGGGGCGCAACCAGCGCATCGGCGCTGCACCCGTTGGAGGGCAGCATGCAGGGCAGTGAAACGCTGTTGCGCGCACAGGGCATTACGCGCCGCTGGGGTGGCTTGGTGGCCGTGGATAACGTATCGCTGGACCTGGAGCGCGACATGGTGCATGCCGTGATCGGCACCAATGGTGCGGGCAAATCGACCCTGATCAATATGCTCTCGGGCGAAATCCCACCGTCGAGTGGCCGGGTGGAATTGCATGGGCAGGACGTGACCCATTGGTCGCAGCCACGGCGCGCGCGCGCGGGCCTGGGGCGCAGCTACCAGCGCAACACCATCTACCCGAGCTTTACGGTGTTTGAGAATTGCCGCCTCGCCGCACAGGCGCGCACGCCCCGGGCCTGGGCCTGGTGGCAGGACGCGCAAAAGTGCAAGGCCAGCACCGAAGCGGCGCGCATCAGCGTCGAGCGTGCCGGACTGACGGATGTGCCCGAGTTGGCCGCTGGCTTGCTCTCGCACGGGCAAAAGCGCCAGCTCGAGATCGCCATGTGCCTTGCCACCGAACCTGACGTATTGCTGCTCGACGAGCCACTGGCGGGCATGGGGGCCGAGGAAACCGAGCGCATGCTTGCGCTCCTGGCCGAGCTCAAGGCAAGCCACGCAATTTTGCTGGTGGAACACGACATGGACGCGGTGTTTCGGATTGCTGACCGCATCACGGTGATGGTCAACGGCGCCGTGATCGCCTCGGGCAATCCTGATTTTGTGCGCAACAACGCCCAGGTGCGTGTGGCCTACCTGGGGGAGCATTGAGATGGGCGAAGACCTGATTGTTGATGCCCACGGCGTGCACGCCTGGTATGGCTCAAGCCACGTGCTGCACGGCGTGGACATCCAGATTGGACGCGGCCAGACCGTGGGCCTGCTCGGGCGCAACGGCATGGGCAAGAGCACGTTGATACGCACGTTGCTGGGCCACGTGCCGCAGCGCGCGGGGCGTATCGCGCTGTTTGGGCAAGACGCCTCGCACTGCAAGCCGCACGAGGTGGCGCGCCTGGGCGTGGCCTATGTGCCCGAGGGGCGCGGCGTGTTTCCCAATCTGTCGGTGCGCGAGAACCTGGTCATGGCAGCGCACTGTGGGCGCGACGGCCGCTTGGACTGGACGCTGGAGCGCGTACTCAAAACCTTTCCGCGGCTGCAGGAGCGCATGGGGCACGCAGGCGCGCAAATCTCTGGCGGAGAGCAGCAGATGCTGTCCATTGGCCGCGCCCTGATGACGCACCCGGAGCTGATCATTCTGGACGAAGCCACCGAAGGCCTGGCGCCCTTGATCGTGGAAGAAATCTGGCGCGTGATCGCCGAGATTCGTGACAGCGGCATTGCCACCCTGATCGTGGACCGCGACTACCGCAAGGTACTGAAGTGCTCGGACCGCGCGCTGGTGCTGCAAAAAGGCAAGGTGGTGCTGCACGGCGCAGCCAGCGACGTGGCGCAAAGCGCAGAGTTGTCTTCCTACCTGGGCGTGTGATGGCGCTGCTTTGGCTGGCGCACTGCGAGAAGACCGCACCAAGCGTCCTCGCAGTTGGGCGTGTGATGGCACTGCCCTGGAGAGGTGCGCTGGTGTGGGCGTGCCCCGTATTGCGCCCGGTGCCAGTCAAGAGGCATGCCGTCGTGGTATCTTTTCCGCAGTTCAGCAGTTTTGGGAGTCACTATTTTTACCAAGAACATTGATCACGCTCGTCATTGCGAGCCCCCTGGTTCGGGTGGCCGAGGCCGCATAGGGACCATGAACCGAGGTTTCGTCACTGCGAGCGCAGCGCGGCAGTCCATGCATTTGAAAGTCATGGATTGCTTCACTTCGTTCGCAATGACGGCGATGGTCCACCGAGAGGAGCGAAGCGAAGCGGCAATCCATGCAGTCAGAAGCCATGGATCGCCACGGCCTGACGGCCTCGCGATGACGAGGGGGCGGGGCGTCGCGATGGCGGGGGTGGGCGGTCTCGCGATGACGAAGGCGGCAGGATGACGAAAGCCGGTGATTTGAAATCCCCAGGGGTGGAACAACTTCCACCGCCGGCCAACGACAGCGCGCCGCCCCTGGACGAGGGCACGGCCGAGGGGGCCGACGCGCAGGTGCAGGACGACGGGTCGGCGGAGCAGAAGAACCCGTTTCTAGCAAGCCTGGGCGAGCGGGTGCGCGCCTTGCGTGCGCGCCGTGGCATGACGCGCAAGGCCACCGCACTTGCGGCCAACGTCTCTGAGCGGCACCTGGCAAACCTGGAGTACGGTGTGGGCAACGCGTCCATTCTGGTGCTGCTGCAGGTGGCCGGTGCCTTGCAGTGTTCGCTTGGCGAGTTGATTGGCGATGTCACCACCTCGTCGCCCGAGTGGCTGATGATTCGCGAACTGCTGGAGCACCGGGACGACGCAACCCTGCAGCGCGTGCGCGTGGCGATTGGCGAAATGCTTGGAACCGGTGGCGGCAAGGAGTCGCGCGGTTCGCGCGTGGCGCTGGTGGGTTTGCGCGGTGCGGGCAAGTCCACCCTGGGCCAAATGCTGGCCGACGATCTGGGTTTCCCCTTTATCGAACTGAGTCGCGAGATCGAGAAGTTTGCGGGCTGCAGCGTGTCCGAAATTCAGGCCTTGTACGGCGTCAATGCCTACCGCCGTTACGAGCGCCGCGCGCTCGAAGAATCGATTCAGATATATCCCGAAGCCGTGATTGCCACCCCGGGCGGCCTGGTGTCCGATGTGGCCACGTTCAACCAGTTGCTGACCTACTGCACCACCGTCTGGCTCAAAGCCGAGCCAGAAGACCACATGCGCCGGGTGATGGCGCAGGGCGATATGCGCCCCATGGCAACCGGCAAGGAGGCGATGGAAGACCTCAAGGGAATTCTTGCCGGGCGCGCGGCCTTCTATTCCAAGGCGCAGCTCAAGGTGGATACCAGCGCCCAGCCACTGGAGCCCAGCTTTGAGTTGCTGCGCCAGGTGGTGCGCAAGTCGCTCGACCTGCCTTGCTGACTTCGCGGTAGCTGCATTCGACCTAATTCTTCAAAACATGCAACAAAGTGCTTGCGCATCGCATAAATATGCAGTATGATGCAGCTTATCGATTCCATTCATGCACTTTGCTGCTTTATTTGAAGGAGAACCCGCAGTGACCTATCCCAGCCGCGTCGAGTACCAAACCGACCCCTCCCAGTACAAACACTGGAAATTGACGTTTGACGGCCCGGTGGCCACCTTGAAGGCTGACTTTGACGAGAACGCAGGTTTGCGCCCCGGCTACAAGCTCAAGCTCAACAGCTACGACCTGGGCGTGGACATCGAACTCAATGACGCGATTGCGCGTATCCGCTTTGAGCACCCGGAAGTACGCACCGTGGTGATGACCAGCGCCAAGGACAAGGTGTTTTGCTCGGGTGCCAACATTTTCATGCTCGGCGTCTCCAGCCACGCCTGGAAGGTCAACTTCTGCAAGTTCACCAACGAAACCCGCAACGGCCTGGAAGACTCTTCGACGTACAGCGGCCTGAAGTTCCTTGCCGCCGTCAATGGCGCCTGCGCCGGGGGTGGCTACGAACTGGCGCTGGCGTGCGATGAAATCCTGCTGGTCGATGACCGTTCTTCCGCCGTGAGCCTGCCCGAGGTGCCGCTGCTGGGTGTGCTGCCGGGAACCGGCGGCTTGACGCGCCTGACCGACAAGCGCCGCGTGCGCCATGACCTGGCTGACCTGTTTTGCACCAGCGTGGAAGGCGTGCGCGGCGACAAGGCTGTGGCCTGGCGTTTGGTGGACGCCGTGGCCAAGCCGGCCGTGTTTGCGCAAAAGGTGCAGGAGCGTGCCTTGGCGCTCGCGGCGCAGAGCGACCGCCCGCAAACTGCCAAGGGCGTGCAACTGGCGCCGCTCAAGCGCGAGATCGAAGCCGACGCCTTGCGCTATGCGCACCTGAGCGTGGAGATCGACCGCGCCAAGCGCACCGCCAGCTTCACCATCCAGGGCCCCACGGGCGAACAGCCCCAGGATGTGGCAGCGATTGAGGCGGCGGGCGCAGCCTGGTACCCGCTGGCGATGGCGCGCGAGTTGGAAGACGCCATCTTGCAGATGCGCACCAATGAGACCGAGATTGGCACCTGGCTGATCAAGACGGCGGGCTCGGGCGCGGCGGTGCTGACGCTGGACGCCACGCTGCTGGCGCACCGCAACCACTGGTTGGTGCGCGAAACCATCGGGCTGCTGCGCCGTACCTTCAGCCGCCTGGACGTGTCCTCACGTAGCCTGTTTGCCCTGATCGAGCCCGGTTCGTGCTTTGCCGGAACCCTGTTGGAACTGGCGCTGGCGTGTGACCGCAGCTACCAGTTGCTGCTGCCCGATGACGCTGCAGCGTCGCCCACGATTGCGGTGAGTGACGTCAATTTTTCGCTCTACCCCATGGCCACCGGCCAGAGCCGTTTGGGCAGGCGCTTCTACGACGAAGAACCGGCTTTGTCGGCCGTGCGCGCGGCCCTGGGGCAGGCGCTCGACGCCGATGCGGCTTTTGCACTTGGGCTGGTGACTTCCAACCCCGACGATATTGACTGGGACGACGAAGTGCGCATTGCGGTGGAAGAGCGGGTGGCGATGTCGCCCGACGCACTGACCGGCATGGAAGCCAATCTGCGCTTCAACGGCCCCGAGACCCTATTCACCCGCGTCTTTGGACGCCTCACGGCGTGGCAGAACTGGATATTCCAGCGCCCCAACGCGGTTGGCGAAAAGGGTGCCCTCAAGGTGTACGGCAAGGGTGACAAGGCCGTATTTGACTGGAACCGGGTGTGAGCCAACTTTGCGTCAGAGCAGGCCGCCACCATTGCGTCGGAGCGGAACCATCGGTGCACCACTATTGCGTCATTGCGAGCGAAGCGTGGCAATCCATGCATGGACTGCCGCGTCGCTTCGCTCCTCGCAGTGACGAGAGGATACGCGCTGCTCCTCGCAGTGACGAGGGGCTGTTTGCTGCTCACTCACAGTGACGAGACGATAAGTTTTTTGCGTTAGAAATTTTTACGGAGAGATACATGACCACCATCAACTACAACGACAAGATTCCCAACAACGTCAACCTGAGCGAAGACCGCACGCTGCAGCGCGCGCTGGAGCAGTGGCAGCCCAACTACCTGAAGTGGTGGGGCGACATGGGGCCCGACGAGTCGCAAGACTTTGACGTGTATCTGCGTACCGCCGTCAGCGTTGACCCCCAGGGCTGGGCGCAGTTTGGCCACGTGAAGATGCCCGACTACCGCTGGGGCATTTTTCTGAACCCTGCAGAAAAAGACCGCAAGATTCACTTTGGCGACCACCTGGGCGAGGCTGCGTGGCAGGACGTGCCCGGCGAATACCGCGCCAACCTGCGCCGCATCATCGTCACGCAGGGCGACACCGAACCGGCGTCGGTGGAGCAGCAGCGCCATCTGGGCCTGACCTGCCCCAGCCAATACGATTTGCGCAATCTGTTCCAGGTCAACGTCGAAGAAGGCCGCCACCTCTGGGCGATGGTGTATCTGTTGCACAAGTACTTTGGCCGCGATGGCCGCGAAGAAGGCGAAGCGCTGCTGCAACGCCGCAGCGGCCAGCAGGACAACCCGCGCATTTTGCAAGCCTTCAACGAAGAAACGCCCGACTGGCTGAGCTTCTTCATGTTCACCTACTTCACCGATCGCGATGGCAAGTTCCAGCTCTGTGCCTTGGCCGAGTCCAGCTTTGACCCGCTGGCGCGCACCACCAAGTTCATGCTGACCGAAGAGGCGCACCACATGTTTGTGGGCGAGAGCGGCGTATCGCGCATCATTTCGCGCACCTGTGCGGCCATGAACGAGATGAAGACCGACGACGTTGCCAAATTGCGCGCAGCCGGTGTGATTGATTTGCCCACACTGCAGCGTTACCTGAACTTCCACTTCAGCGTGACCATCGACCTGTTTGGTGCCGACGAGTCAAGCAACGCCGCCACCTTCTACACCACCGGCTTGAAGGGCCGCTTTGAAGAAGGCAAGCGCACCGACGACCACCTGCTCAAGGGTGCCAGCTACAAGGTGCTCTCGATCCAGGGCGGGCAATTGGTGGAGCGAGAAGTACCGATGCTCAATGCGCTCAACGAAGTGCTGCGCGACGACTACATCAAGGACTCCATTGGTGGCATCGAGCGCTGGAACAAGGTGATTGAGAAGGCGGGCATCCCGTTCAAGCTCAAGGCACCGCACAAGGCGTTTCATCGCAATATCGGCGCGCTGGCCAGCGCCAAGGTTTCGCCGCAAGGCCAGGTGCTTTCCGAGGCACAATGGGCGGCGCAGGTGGACCAGTGGCTGCCCAGCGCAACTGACCGCGCCTTTGTTGCCAGCCTGATGGGGCGCGTGGTCGAGCCTGGCAAGTTTGCCAACTGGATCGCGCCGCCCGTGATGGGCATCAACCGCCAGCCCGTGGATTTTGAGTACGTCCGATTCAACTAAACCTTAGCGCCATGACCGAAGCCACCGCCATCGAGCAGCATCTGATTGACCCGGAGATCTGCATCCGGTGCAACACCTGCGAAGCCATTTGTCCGGTGCATGCGATCACCCACGACGCACGCAACTACGTGGTGGACGCGCAAAAGTGCGACCGGTGCATGGACTGCATTTCGCCTTGCCCGACCGGGGCGATCGACAACTGGCGCAGCATGCCGCGCGCGCGTGCCTACTCGGTCAGTGAGCAGTTTCTGTGGGATGAACTGCCCCAGGCGCTCAATGCCGAGCAACTGGCAGAAGCCGGGTTGGTTGCCGAGCCTGCACCAGCGAGCGTGGTGGAAACAACCAGCGGGTTTAGCGATGCAGCGCTCGAACCGGTGTTTCACGGTGCATCGTTTGGCAGCAGCGTGCCGCCCTGGTCGGCCGCGCACGCCTACACCAACCTCTACGGCCCACGCGCTGCGCAGCCGTTCATCAGCGCCACAGTGGCGGGCAATGTGCGTGTGACCGAAGTCGGGCGCGAGTACGACACGCACCATATCGTGCTCGATTTCGGAACCATGCCGTTTCCGGTGCTCGAGGGGCAGTCCATCGGCATAATTCCGCCCGGCGTGGACGAGCAGGCGCGCGCGCACCATCCCCGGCAGTACTCGGTTTCGAGCGCGCGCAATGGCGAGCGACCGGGTTACAACAATTTGTCGCTGACGGTCAAGCGTGTGCTCGCAGACCACCAGGGAAACCCGGTGCGCGGCGTGGCGTCGAACTACATGTGCGACCTGCAAAAGGGCGACACGGTCCAGGTGACCGGGCCGTTTGGCGCGAGTTTCTTGATGCCCAACCACCCGCGTTCCAGCATTGTCATGATCTGCACCGGCACGGGCAGTGCCCCGATGCGCGCCATGACCGAGTGGCGTCGCCGTCTGCGGCAATCGGGCAAGTTCGATGCAGGCAAACTGCTGCTGTTCTTTGGCGCACGCACCAAGGAAGACTTGCCGTATTTCGGGCCCTTGCAGAATCTGCCCAAGGACTTCATCGACATCAACTTTGCCTTCTCGCGCACGCCGGGCCACCCCAAGCGCTACGTGCAGGACCTGCTGCGCGAGCGCGCGCCCGACCTGGCTGCATTGCTGGCCGACCCCAACGCCTACTTCTTTGTCTGTGGCCTCAAGAGCATGGAGGAGGGCGTGGTGCTGGCGCTGCGCGACGTGGCGCAGCAAGCGGGGCAGTCGTGGGACGCGGTGGCCAGTGCGCTCAAGACGCAGGGCCGCCTGCACCTGGAAACCTACTGACGCCAAACTAGGCCAGAGCGCATCCGGCCAGCCTGGGTGCAACTTTAGCTGTGCAGGCGTTCGTACTTTTGCAGCAACTGGTCTGCAGTCTCGGGGTAATCAGGATGCTGCGAAATGCAGTCTGCGGGGCAGACGATCTTGCATTGGGGCTCGTCTTCTGCGCCCACGCACTCGGTGCAGCGCGCCGGGTCGATGATGTAGAGCGGGTCTCCGGCGCGGATCGCTTCGTTGGGGCAGACCGGCTTGCACGCGTCACACGCTGTGCAGTCTTCGGTAATGAACAGAGCCATGGGGTGTCGTCCTTTGAAGCGGTGTTATGAAATCCGGCGGTGGCTGCAGTTTACTGTGGGTTGGCGAAAGGTCGTCCCGAGAGTTTGGTGCCGGCCTTGAGGCCTTTTCTTTCAAACCAGCCCTGGTTGACTTCGAGCACAAATCGCACTGGCTTCTTTGAGCAATGCGACTGCGTGGTTTGAGGCTTCATGTCCTCCAGGTTGACGATGGTGCCATCGTCTGCCACAAAGGCGGCTGTGAGGGGGATGAGCGTGTTCTTCATCCAGAAGCACTGCTGGCGCGCGCTTGGAAAAACGAAAAGCATGCCCTCGTGCTGCGGCATCTCCTTGCGAAACATGAGCCCCAGCGCCTGTTCGTCGGGCGTGGTCGCCACCTGGGTGTCAATCTGGTGAAACCCCGCCGTGAGTTGCACGCGTGGCAAGTTCAGTTGCGGCCCTTCCTGCGCGCTGGCAGGGGTGGACAGAATCGCCGCGCAAGCGAGCAGTGCCGCGTGGAGGGGCTTCATGGCCGGGACGCGGGCAGGCATCACTTTTTCGCTGCGTGTTTCTTGGAGCTGCGCTTCTTGGCCGCCTTCTTGACCTTGTGGGCGGAAGCCTTGGTGGCCTTGGTGGTGCTTGCGGGGCTGGGCGCAGGTGCGGCTGCAGGGGCTACGGCGGGCGCGGCGGGAACGGAAGGAGCCACTGGCGTCGTAGCTTGGGCAAAGGCGGTCATGGTGCCGAGGCTGATAACGAGCGTGGCGAGAAGCTTGTGCATGGGGTTTCCTGTGTCAACAAAGAGGCTCTGAACACGGCTGTGTTCGGTGGGTTGAAGTGGGTGGTGCTACTGCTGCACGGGCAGCTTGCTGTCAACCCAGGCCACGACTTCGCGCGGGCTGAAGGGTTTCACGAAATAGGCGTCGGCACCACATTTGCGCGCATTGGTGCCGTCCTTGGTCTGTCCGCGTGCCGTGACCATCGCCACATGAATGTGCTTGAGACGGGGGTCACCCTTGATGGCCTTGAGCACCTGCAGCCCATCAATTTCGCCGGGCATCATGATGTCAAGCAGAACGACCTGCGGTAGGTGTAGCTCCACCGCGCGCAAAGCGCCAACGCCATCGTCGGCTTCAATAATCTCGTACTGGTTGCCCAGGCGCAGGTTGAGCAGGCGGCGGATATAGGCGCCGTCGTCAGCAATCAGGACCTTGGGCCGCACAGATGCGCGAGTTGGGGTGCTGGTTTCCTTGTTCATCTAGTGACTATACCCAATTCTTTGCGCGATTGGCGCTTGCCCCTTTTGGCTGTTGGCCGCGCGGGATCCTGAAATGGGCTTTGGTACATCCAGACGGGTCGCTGCGGGCTGGCATAGGCTACGGCCGTGGGTTGCAGTTCAGCTGCAGCAAACTCCAGACTGACCAGCCACGCACCGGGGCGCATTTCTGCGCGGGCCTTGGCCACCGCGCGCGGCATGGTTTCGGGCCGTTGAAACAGATAGACCATGTCGTAGGCGCGCCAGTCGTCTTGCCAGATGTCGCCCAGGCGAACCTGGGCCCAGGGGCAACGCAGCGCCGCCAGCACGCGCAGCGGTCGGCTGAACTCGATGCCGACGCAGCGGCAGGCGGGGTAGGCCAGATGCAGTGCCTTGAGGCCATCACCGGCACCACAGCCGGCGTCCAGAATGAGCGCAGTGTCGGGCAGCTTGGCGTGGTGGGGTAGCTCCCGCAAGGCGTGCAAGGGGGTTGGAAACACTGGCGCATCGCCCCAGGTATGAACCGGGTACACCAAGAGCGCCAGCGCCAACGGCAGCAGCCAAAGCCAGGCGCTGGCGGCGGTGATACCGGTCAAAAGCACGGAAATGGGAAAGCCCAGTACCAGGGCGACTTGGCGCGCGCGCGAAAAGCCCTTCCAGCGCGCCACTGCAGTTGCGCCCAGCCCGAGCAGGCAAGCCAGCAGCACGGCGGCCATGGTCGAGACGCCCTGGGCCAGCAAGACGGTGTAGGCCAGCCAGCTCATGGCCCACACGGCCAGTGCCGGCAGCGGCCATTTGATGATGAAGGTGGGTGGATTCAAGGCTGTGGTGTTTCAACGCCAGGGAAGGAATCGGGCGGCGAACTTGAGATTACCAGAGTATCTGGCTAAATTCCCGGTACGATGTGCCGATGTAGTGGGTGTAACCGGGTAGCGCTGTTTTTCTTGCCACCCCCCCTGCAGTTCTTCTAAAAAGTACACCATCATGGAAAAAAACGAGACATTTCGAACCGCATTTATTGCAGCGCTGGGCACGGCCGTTTTGCTTGTAGCTGTTTTCGGCCTGATGTTTGCCGCTGGATGGATCGGGTTGAAGGGCGCTGACTCCCAGTCTGCGCAGCAAGGGGCGAGGGCGGGCAAGGCCAAATATGCGGACGAGGAAATCACGATGATCTGCGACCTCAACTATTCGGTTCCTGGCGACACGCCGGACGCGCAGCACAAGGTGTACAAGGAGATGGCCGCGGCCGGAATTGACTACAAGGCCGGGGCCGGTTGGTACCAGGGCATATTTTCCATTTCCGAGTCGCGCAAGGGTGCCCTCACAGTCAAAGGCAGCAAGGTCATGGTCAGTCGTCCCGCCATGTTTGAGCGTTTTGGCACGATGGTGACCGGCGAGCAATTTACCTTTGACCGTGATACAGGCGAGTTTATCGACCAGTTGACAGTGAAGGATGGGCGCAAGCTGGAAATCATCAAAGGCTATTGCGGGCAACTGATCAAGGCACCGTTTTGAGATGAAAAAACTGTCTCTTGCTTTGCTGATTCTGGTTACGCTGGTCTGTTTTTCGGCCCACGCCGGTGAATGGGAAGACGGTTACTCCGCCTACGAGCGACAGGATTACGTTACCGCCGTCCAGAAGTGGCGCATTGTCGCCCTGCGCGGGGAAGCCAGGGGGCAGTCGATCATGGGCGCCATGTACGCGCAAGGCCAGGGTGTGCCGCAAGACTATGTGACGGCTATCAAGTGGTACCGGTTGGCTGCGGAGCAGGGCGAACCCCGGGCACTGCACAAATTGGGCTACATGTACATCTATGCCCGAGGCGTTGAGAGGGACTTGGTCCGCGCCTATATGTGGAGCGATCTGGCCGCAGCCGCGGGGAACGCAGAAGCCGCAAAGCAGCGTGACGAGGTGGAAAAGCTTTTGAACCTGGACCAGTTCGCCCAAGCCAAGAAGTTGGCGATGGAGTGCCAGCAGAGAAAGTTTGTGAACTGCAAATAGGTAGCAGCTGTTGCTGCGGTTTTGTGCCGCAGTGATGTTTTATGCGAGGCGGTATGTGGGTGCCGATGGCACTGGGGCAGATGGCTTCGCTCGCAATGACAGCCTTTCATCCTCGCAAGGCTACTCCCGCTCATCATCGCGAGGCCGTTAGGCCGTGGCGACTATTTCTTGGTACAGGCGATTTTCAGCAAGGCGCCGGCGATGGTGTCTGGCGCGGCGGGACGCCATTGAAATGGGTCCTTGAGCGTGAAGGTGATTCTTCCGCGGCCCATGTTGTCGCTGTAGTTGTTGTAGTACACCGTGCGTGAGCGCTCTTGCTTGCAGTCGTACTCGCTCTGGTCTTTGGAGGACAGGTAGCGAATGTTGTTGCTGTCGAGCTGGGGTTTTCTGAAATCGACCAGGTACCACATCTTCACGATGTCACCGTCGCGCTGCATGCTCGGGTAGTCCACGTAAAACGTGCCGGTTTCGTTGGCACCGATCTCCACCCAGGCAGCTCCGGCAGAACTGCAGGCAAGGGCGGCGGACAACAGCAAAAGTACCTTGTTCATTTCAGGCACGAATGTACCTGAATTTCAGGGGCTCCTCAGATCAGCCAGGCGGCGCTGATTTTCCTTGAATCTGTTGCCACAGGGCCATTTCGGTACTCGTCAGGCGGTCATTCTTGACGGCTGCGGCCTGGAACTTTTCAGCGTCGGCCATGATGCCCAACTGGCGGATCTGGGAGAGCATGAACTTGAAGTGCTCCACCGCGTGCTCCGGGGTGGCCGCTATTTTGTGTATCGGAAGCGTGGAGACGTCGTCTTTTAATTCCCGCTCGCGCTTGGCCTTGTCAATCATGCGTTTGACTTCATCTTCACTCAAGTGCAGGCGTTTGGCTTCGGCGTTGATCTTGTCCGCCTCATGCTCGGAAATGGTTCCATCGGCGAGCATTTGGTAAACCTCGTCGCGCAGGGTTTCGCGTTCGATGCGCAACTGATCACTGAAGGCCGAGGACAGCAAAGCCGCGGGGATGGCAAAGATACCGATACCCAACAACGCCAGCACGATGGTCATGATCCGCCCCATCGGGGTCACTGGCGAAATGTCTCCGTAACCCACCGATGCCAGTGTAATGACGGCCCAGTAAATTGACTGGGGAATGTTTTCGAACTTGTCAGGTTGCGCCTCGTGCTCAAACAGGTAGCCCAGGCTGGCGGTAAGGACCACCAGCAGCATCATGACGAAGGCCGATGCGGCAAGCACGGGCCACTCGCGCACGATCACCTGGGTCAGGGTCTTGGTGGCACCGGTGTAGCGTGTGAGCTTGAGCAGCCGCAGCAGCCGGAATACCCGCAAAAACCGCAAGTCGAACAAGTGGTGCAGGAAGGCTTCCAGATAGAAGGGCACGATCGCCAACAGGTCGATGATGGCGGTGGTCTCGCCGCCTTGCTTGAACCGCCCCATAATTTCACCCTGGTAACGCGGTTCTTCCACGCAGCAAAACAGCCGCATGTTGTACTCTAGGGTAAAAACGCCCACGGCTACCGCATCAAGAATGATGAATTGCAGGTTCAGGTGGTAGTGGATGCTTTGCACCGACTCCAGCACCACGGCCACCACCGAGATCACCACCCACAGCACGATGAAGTTGTCAAACATGCCTTGCAGGGCGCCACCGTAGGGGCTCGGGAATATCAAGGCATGCACTTTTTTGCGGAACGTGCGGCCCTTATTGGCAATGACAAACTGTTTAATGGCCGGAATCAGCACCCGAAACAGTTTCAAGATTCTGAGCAGCCGCAAGAACCGCAACATGCGCAGGTCCACGGGAATGAATGCTTGCAGGTAGAACGGGGCGACTGCCATGAAGTCGATCAGCGCAAAGGGGCTGAAGATATAGCGCAGGTGGGAGTACCCCTTGCCTTTGAACTCGTGGTCTTCCGGTGCCAGGTAGAGCCGCAGGAAGTATTCAACGGTGAAGATCGCTACCGAAAATACGTCGAAGGCGTGAAACAGAACTTTGTTGGGCTCGTAGATCGCTGGAACGTGCTCAAACAAAAGCACGATCAGGTTGGTGATGATCAGGATCGCAATCCAGCGGTCAATGGATTTTTGGTAGTTGCCCGGCACCGTCGGGTCGAGCAGCCAGCTGTAGATCCATTTGCGGACCGGCATGTCATGCGATATGTTCGCTTTGCTGTTGTAACCATGAATTTTGGAGAGGTTGTTGGCGGTTTCCATGGTACGTTCCTCAGAAGTCGAGTTCGGCAATGCGAATCGGGTAGGCACCCTTGTCGCAGACCGTGATCCGGAGTTGCATCTTCTGGTCGATCGGGTCGGTTTCGACCAACTGCGAAGTGATGGTCGAGATGGCGGAACCTGGCGGCGTGTTCTGTATTTTTTCCAGAACCAGAGCGCCAGCCAGAGAGCGGTCGGTCATGTCGCACTTGGCGACCAAAGCAACGGGCTGATTGCTAAAAGGATTGATCATGTCGGCCAGCGGCCCGCCTTTGGCCGTCAAAGCTTGCTGGCACGGTCCCCAGGCTTTTACCGGCGGTGCGGGAGGTGCGGCCTCTACCGGCTTTGGCTCAACCGGCACAGGGATGGCACCCCCAGTGGCTTCGGAGGGGACCTCCGATGCTGGATTGGTCGCCGCAGTTTCGGGTGTTGCCGGGGTGGCCGCCACGGGTGCGACTACCGGGGGCGCGGCGGTGCTGCAGGCCGCGAGCGCAAAGTCGGGTTTGACACGTTCCGGGGAAGCTTCGGTGAACCATTTGGCCCACTGTTCACCGTTGCGTTTGGTGATCTCGTTGTGCATGCCCTCGTTGTAGGCCATGCGCCCAACCCAGGCCACGCAGAACATGCAAAAAGCAAGATAACTCAGAAAGAGATAGTCTTGAAACGTAAACAATTTTTCCGGCACCGCTGGCGGTGTTGCTGGCTCATCCATAACGTGACTCCGGTTGAGGGGCGGACGGGTCAATCGCGGTAGCGCACCGTGATGTTGATGCGGCGATTACGCGGATCTTTGGGATCGTTGGGGTTGTACGGATCGGTGTCTGCAACGCCTTCGATTTGCGCGAAGCGTTTCGTGCCGACACCGCGGTGCTCCAGCAAGGCGCGTGTTGACTCTGCCCGCTCAGCCGAGAGCGACCAGTTATTGCGACCTTGTGAATTGGCGAACGCTACGCTGTCCGTATGCCCCCGAATGCTGAGCTTGTTGGGCATGCTGGCCAGTGAGCGAGAGACTTCCTCGATCAGCGCTTGCGCCTTGGGTTCGAGTTGGCTGGTACCCAGGGCGAACATGGCAAAGTCGGCCTTGTCGATGATCTCGATGCGCAGGCCCTCCTTTTCGCGTACAAATTTCACCTGGTCTTGAATCTTTTCCAGCTTTGGATTCTCTGCAAGGTGCTCCTTCACCTCTTTTTCGAGCTTGTCAAAGTTGCTTTGGTCGGCCTCTTCGACAATCTTGCGCTTCTCGGCCTGGCTGATCTGGTCGCTATCGCGGGCGTTTTCGCTGTTGGGCGAGGGGTCGTTCTCGGTCGGACCACCTTCAGAGCGCGGCGTCAGGCGCTGCAGCGGGGCAGTTTGGCGTGCAGTGAAGGGAAAACCGTCGGTGTCGATGATGGACTTGCCGCCCATGATGCCGTTGGAGCCGGCGAGCTTGCCCATCGTGACTTCGCTGTGCGAGGTGGGCTTGAAGTAATCGGCAACGCTCTTGCGCTGCGATTCGTTGGTGGCACCCAGAATCCACATCAGCAAGAAGAAAGCCATCATGGCCGTCATCATGTCCGCCAGGGCAATCTTCCAGGCACCGCCGTGGGCACCGGCGTGACCGGCCTGAATCTTCTTGATGACGATGATGGGCGCTAAGCCCTCCGGCACCGCCGGCTTGTCGCCTTCTGCGCTGGCCTCACCCGTGGGGGGTACTGCCTCGGGCGGGGCTTTTGGGGACTCTTCCGAATCAGCCATGGCTACTTACCTCGCATGCCGTCAAAGACTTCGGCAAAACTGGGCTGGTTGTGGTGGCTGATAGCCACGCGCGCCGCTTCCAGAATCAGTGGCATGGGATGCCCGTGCATGGTGCCGATGATGATTTGCTTGACCACGTGGTACATGCAGGACTCGTCTTCAATCACTTGCGACAAGCGCTTGGCAAAGGGCTCGAAAAAGCCGTAAGCCAGGAACACCCCGATAAACGTACCCACCAGGGCCGCACCCACCAAGCCACCCAAGATGGCGGGTGGCTGGTCAATGTTGTCCATGGTTTTCACCACGCCCATCACGCAGGACACAATCCCCAGCGCAGGCAAGGCGCCAGCCAGGGTGGCAATGGCGTCCGAGGCCTTGAGTTCGTCGTGGTGGTGGGTTTTGATGGCGGTGTCCATCACTTCTTCCACTGCCATCGGGCTGAGCGTGCCTTGCGAGACCACCATCAAACGCACGGTGTCGGTAATCAGGTGCAGCAAGGCATGGTCGGCCAAGAGCTTGGGGTATTCGCTGAAGATGGCGCTGGACTCGGGGGTTTCGATGTGGGCTTCCAGGGCCACGGCACCTTCGGACTTGAGCGTCTTCATGACCTTGGAGACGCAGAAGATGGTGTTGAGGTAGTCTTCCTTGTGGTATTTGGAGCCCTTGAAGCAGCGCCCAATGCCCGCGAGCACCGCCTTGACCACGTCGGCGCTGTTGCCGATCAGCATGCCGCCGATGGCAGAGCCGAAAATACACCAGCCCTCAATCGGGGCCGCGTGGATAAACGGTTTCATGTTGCCCCCGCCTACGACAAAGCTGCCGAACACGCAGACAAGCAAAAACACGATTCCGATGATGCCGAACATGATGGTTCCTAAATGTGGCGATGGCGATGCAAGTCAGCCGTGGGGGTGTAGGTCTGAACTTGTTGTCGATGGCGCCGACTCAGTGCAGCGTGCCGAGAATCTGCGGTGGAACGAGCGAGGGCACCTCTGCCCAGGCTTGGCGAATGTCACCCATCAGCCCGAGCACTTCGGACAGCGCCTGTGCGTCATTGCGGGCGTTGGCATGCAGCAGGCGGCGCGTCACGTAGCTGTAAAGCTCGTTGAGGTTCTGGGCCAGTTCGCCACCCTTTTCAAAGTCGAGAGAGCTTTGCAGGCCGACCACGATGCGGCTTGCGCGCGCGAGGCACTTGCCTTTTTCCTGGATCGCTCCGCGCTGGAGGTGGCCCTGGGCCGCGGTAAGACTTTCAAGAAGTCCATCGAACAGCATCTGGATCAGGTCAACACGATTAGCCGTTGCTGCTTGCGCTGCGGCATTGCCTGGGCCATAAGATTCCATGGCTTTGAAGTGAACACGCATGATTTTGAGCTCCTACTGATGAATTCCTGTACACGCAAGGAATCGGACCATCAGCAAGAAACTTGAGCCGAGCGGCCCAAACATCGGAAAAATCGCGGTGGGCGCTAGGACGCGCGCGCCCTGTCAGCCGTGATCTGGTCGATCTGCAGGCTGGCGCGTAGCTTTTTCACGGTGGCGGAAAGGAGTTGGCTCACACGGGACTCGGTCACCCCCAGGGTTTCGCCGATTTCCTTGAGGTTGAGCTCTTCCACGTAGTACAAGGACATGAGCAGATGCTCGCGCTCGGGCAACTCCTCGATGGCGCTGGTGACGGCCTGCATGAACTCTTTGTGCTCAAAAATGACTTCCGGTTGGCGCGAGGACTCGTCGGCGATGTTCATCACCTGATCGGCCATGACTTCCATCGAAAAGGTCTCAAAACGCTTGGCTTTGCCCCGCTTCTTCTGGAATACATCCAGGTCATCGCCCATATGTTCGGCAAGTTCCGCTTGGGTGGGGGCTCGGCCCAGCACGGAAGAGAGGTGGTTGTTGGCCTGGTTTTCGGACTTGTTGAACGCCGTAGCCGATCGCGGAAGAAAAGACATTTGCCGCACTTCGTCCAAAATGGCACCGCGTACCCGGCTGAGTGCGAAGTTCTCGAAATCGATTCCCTTGGCAGGAATATAGGCGCGAGCCGCTTCAAGCAGGCCAATCATGCCCACCTGTATCAGTTCGTCCAACTCCATGAAAGGCGGGATTCTGACCTTGAGGTGCAGGGCCACGCGTTTGACCATGCCCAAATGCGCCAACACCAGTGCTTCGCTGTTGTTGTGAACATCTTCGTATAGGCGGGTCGACACTGCCATGCGATTTAAGCCCTGAATCTCACTAACCGTTCCACAAAGAACTGCATGCCACCTGACAGTTGGTTGATTTCCGGCAGTTCGCAACTCGCGTCGGCCAAGCGGTTGAAGTCGCGGGCAGCGCCGCTGCGCGGCGCAAACTCCATCACCGGTTCATAGCGCTTGTGGGCTGCCAGTATCAGTTCGTCGTTTTCGATCGAACACAAGTACCGGGTGGTGTAATTGAGAAACTGGGCACAGACGTTGTTGATGCGCTTGGACAGGCCCTGGCCTTCGGCCTGGCTGCTGACCGCATTGGGTATCAGATAGATCTCGTTGAGGTCGTAGTTCTGGATCAGCACCTTGATCGTGCCATAGGCATCGGCAATCGAAGAGGGGTCGTCGCGAACCACGATGAAGCGGCGCTGGCAGGCTGCCATAAAAGACAGAACCGAGGGTGATATTCCAGCGGCCATGTCCACAATCAGGAAGTCCAGTTCGTCATCCAGGGCGCTGAACGCCTGGACAATTCGTGATGCCTGCAATTCCGACAGGGCCGCCATTTCCATGGCACCCGATGAGCCCGGGATCAACAGCACGCCGTGGCGCGACATCACGGTTATTTCCTGCAGGGTTTTTTGACCGCTTAAAAAGTGGCCCAGGTTATAGGGGCAGGTGCAGCCCATGGCGATCTGGGCATTGGCCAACCCCAGATCCCCGTCGAACAGCATGACGCGATACCCCTTTTGGCGCAATGCAATCGCCAGGTTGACCGCTATCGTGGTTTTCCCCACGCCACCTTTGCCACTGGCGATGCCTATGACTTCCGTACGCACAGGCTTATTCATGTGTCTACCATCGGTTTATTTCAGTTGAACGGTCCCCGAATACTTCTGGGGGTACTCGGTATAAATATTCTTTGTGATGCGACCGCCTCAACCTGAAGTTCCATGTCTGCGGGCATCGGTTGCGCAGCTACATGCGAGAAGTTTGCGATAGCCTTGCAAAGCAACGAATTCGTAGTCAGGTCGTGCTTCAAATTGCCAATGTGATCGCCATCACTCCCTGCGGATATCCTCAAAGAATTATGGCACATAAACTCCAGCAGAGGCCATGGTTGGGACGACTCGTCCATTTTGCTGACCATCAAACTGTCCCACTTGGCGGCAGGTGCCTGGAGCACGCGTTTGAGCGTTGCCGACGAGGCGTCGGCGGGCACGATGGCGTGGCATTTGCAGCTTGGGCAGACGCTCATCACTTCTGCGACGCGGGCGCCCATTTGCACTCCGGGGGTATCAATCAGGATCAGGCTGCGCTGCGAGAGCTCGTTGAGCAGCAGGCGTAACGTGGCCGCGTCGTCGGCACGGAAGCAATCCACGCCGATCTGGGCTGAGAGCATCTGGGTTTGGCTCCAGGCACCAAAGCGCAGATCCTGGTAATTGATGATGGCTACGCTCTTTTGGCCAATTTTGGCCGCCGCGTCGTTGGCAATCTTGGCGGCCATCGTGGTCTTGCCCGCTCCCGTGGGCCCGGCAATCAGGTGCACGCCTTTCTGCGGCATCGGCGCTGAGGGCCGTGCCAGGCTGTGGCTGAGCTGGTTCTGGATGGCGGTAATAGCTTCCTGTTCGGTGGGGATGTCCTTGATGGTGTCGAGCAGCAGCGTGCGCAAGCCCGTGGGCATGCCCGCGTCGGTGAGCGCAGTAAACAGCGGCACCAGTTCGGCCGCTGGCGTCAGACTGGCCTGCCAGGCGGCGGTTTGCTGTCCGAGGTTGAATTCGCGCCGCATGGCGGCGAGTTCGTCGCGCACCAGGTCGACGATTTCGCGACCCCGCAGGTAGTCACGTTCATCTTCATTGGTTTGCCAATTCGGTTCCCGCGCGCTTTTGTCCTTGGTGGGGCTGAGTTGCTGCTGCGAGCGTGCCAACTGCTCGCCAAAGTCCGACTGAGGGCGCACGGCCAGGTCTTGGCGCACCTGCGAGAGCTGCTCATGGATATCGACCGCGATGACCAATTCGGTTTGCCCATTGACGCGGTGGTTGGAAATGACCAGCACGTCCTGACCAAACAGGGCCGTGGCCTTGTCGGTGGCGCTGCGGGTGTCGGGTGCCAATATTCTTTGGAGTTCCATGGAATGAATCTCTTGTAGCTAGGTTTAGGACGTGGTCTTGGGCTCGGCGTGAACGGTGTGAATGACCTTGACTGCCTGGTCATCCGGAATTTCGCTGTACGAAAGGATCATCAATTCGTTGACGCGGTAGCGAACCGCTTTGGCAAGCCAGGGCCGAATTGCGGGCGAGACCACCAATACAGCGGATTGGCCTTGCTCTTCGACGGCCTTGGCACCCTCGCGCAGCGCGCCAAAAAGGCGCTCGGCCAGGCCCGGCTCCATCACCACGCTTTGCCCCGGTACCTGGGAGTTTTGCTGCAGCACGTTGTGCAGGAGTTGCTCAAGCGAGGGGTCCAGGGTCATGACCGACAGCACATTCTTCTCGTCCACCAGGCCTTGCACGATCATCCGGCCCAGACGGGGGCGAACCATCGAGGTGAGCTGTTCAGGGTCCTGCGTACGCGCGCTGACCTCGGAGAGGGTTTCGACAATGGTGCGCATGTCACGGATGGAAACCGAGTCGTTGAGCAGGTTTTGCAGCGTGCGGGTAAGAACACCCAGGGATAGTTTTCCAGGGACCAGATCTTCCACCAGCTTGGGCGACTTGGCGGACAGCTTGTCAAGCAACTGCTGCACTTCATCGTGGCTGAGCAGGTCGGAAGCGTTGTCGCGCAGAACCTTGTTCAGGTGGGTGGCAACGGCCGTGGTGGCATCCACCACGGTGTAGCCCAGGGTGCGGGCGTGGTCGCGCTGCGACGGTTCAATCCACACCGCGTCAAGGCCGAAGGCAGGCTCCTGGGTGGGAATGCCTTCCAGTACGCCATAGACTTGCCCCGGATTGATCGCCATCTCGCGACCCACCTTGATCTTGCCGCGTCCACGGATGACGCCCTTCAAGACAATGTGGTAGCTGTCGGGGTCGATGCTGAGCGCATCGCGGATGCGAACCGGCTGGATCAGGAAGCCCAGCTCTGCCGATAGTTTCTTGCGTACGCCTTTGACGCGCGTCATCAACTGACCGCCCGTTTCCGGGTTGACCAGGGGAATCAGGCCATAGCCGATTTCCAGGCCGACCAGGTCAACCTGGTCAAGGTCGTCCCATTCCAATTCCTTGGGTTGTTCCAGTGCGGCGCTGGCCGCCGCTTCTGCTGCGCTGGGGGCACTGAGCCCGGTTTGCTTGCGCAGGGCGACTATTCCCAACCCTGCCGAAAGCGCGGCAAGAGTGATAAATACCAGATGCGGCATGCCCGGAACCATGCCAAGGATGGCGATGATGCTGGAGGTGACAAACAGCGCCGAAGGGTTGCCCAACTGGCTTCCGGCCTGCTCGGTCATCGACTCTGCGGTCGTGACGCGGGTGACGACGATGGCGGTGGCCAGGGACAACAGCAGCGATGGGATTTGCGCCACCAGGCCGTCACCGATGGTCAGCAGGGAATAGATCCGTCCGGCTTCGCTCAGTGACAGGCCGTGCTGGCCAATCCCCACGGCAAGCCCGCCGATCAGGTTGATGATCAGGATCAGCAGCCCGGCGATGGCATCGCCGCTGACAAACTTGGATGCGCCGTCCATGGAGCCAAAGAAGTCGGACTCCTGGGCCAGTTCGGCACGCCTGCGCTTGGCGGTTTCCTGGTCTATCACACCGGCGTTGAGGTCGGCATCGATGGACATTTGCTTGCCCGGCATGGCGTCCAGCGTAAAGCGCGCATTGACCTCGGACACCCGCCCAGCGCCCTTGGTGACCACGACAAAATTGACCACCATCAGGATGGCAAAAATGATGAAGCCCACCACATAGTTGCCGCCGATCACAAATTCCCCGAATGCCGCAACCACCTTGCCGGCGGCGTCGTGGCCTTCGTGGCCGTTGACCAGGATGACGCGGGTGGATGCGACGTTGAGCGCCAGCCGCAGCATGGTGGCAAACAGCAAAACGGAAGGGAATGACGAGAAATCCAAGGGCTTGCGCGTGCCGATGGCAATCATGATGATGAGAACGGCCGACGTGATGTTGAACGTGAACAACACATCCAGCAAGAACGCCGGCAAGGGCAGTACCAGCATGCCCATGATCAACAACACCAGAGCCGGGATGCTCAGGTCGGTGTAGTTGAATTTCGACATGTGATGTCGAATAGATGACAGGGCCAGTGCGGTCATGGGTCGTTTAAGCGGGCTTGAGGGCTCGATTACAGGGTTGGATGGAAATCTGCATGGCTTTAACGCAAGCTCCATGCCATCCATTTTTGACACGGGGCCGGTCGCCAGAGCGGGCGGCACCAGAGCGGCAAATCCTGTCCAGTCACGCTTCTTGCATGGTGTTTGGCCTCCGCCACGATGGCGCTACCTTCAAGGGCAAACAGCTGTGGATGCAAATCAATTTTTTACGGTTGCCAATCAATCTGCTTCCTCGTGGGACGCGCTTGCACAAGGCAATCCAGCAGTAAGCGTGCCACCCGCCAAGACCGGCTTTGCGGACCTGTTCAACGGTCAGATGATGGGGCAGCTGCGGCAAGATCTTGCCGCTCCGGCGTCCGCTCAGGTCGATTTGCAACTGGTCTCCATCGGGCCGAAGATGAATCTCATCACGACGGCGGCGCCTTTGCCCGACCTCAACAGCCTGGCGTCCTTTGCGCGCGCCCAGGGTTTGGATGAAGAAGCAGTCAGAACCCTCTTTGGGAGTACGGTTGCAGAAGCCGCCCCGGGCCCGACCGAACTTACCGGAAAAAACCCGCCCCAGGCGGTGGTGGACAGCACCCTGACGCTGGCAGATTTGCTGGGTCGGGCGCCAGAGCCCAAGTCAGCCGCTGTGCCAAGTACAGTCAGCAGCTTGAGTGCGCTCACCGGCTTGGCGGGTTCGATTCTTGAACCGGCGCCAGTTGCAGTTCCAAGCACCGCCGGTGCCCTGGCAGCCCCCCTTGATCTGCCTCCAATGCCGCAGGCAGGGGCTTTGCCTGCAGGTTTGCAGCGGGCCCAGGTGTCGGCCTTACCTTCGGTCCCACCCTCGGCGGGAAAAGGCGGTGTATTGCCGAGCAAATTGCCCGAGTCAAGTGCCTCACTGAACGCCACAGAAGTCGCCTTGAACCTGGCACCGACGGCTCAGGCAAACGGCCGACCCGCCCAGGCATCGGTCGCGCCAAAGGTGTCGACGCAACCAGATACACAGGCTGATTCCCTGGCTCAGGCGCAGGAGCAAAGTGCCGCAGAAGAATCTATCAGGATTGCCTTGGGTCTGGCGGCTGCGCTGGGTATGGTGGCCCCACCTTTGTCACAGGCGGAGGTGTCGCCAGCGCCGGTGAAGCCCAACGTTGCCGATCAGGGTGCACCTGTGGCCTTGAATTCTGTTGGCACAGTCAATACTAGCCGCGCGCAGGCCACAGAACTTCCGACGGCACCGGCACCGATTCCATTGGCCAAGCCCGTCGATCCACTGGTTGCGTCCCTGGTTTCCATGCAAATTGATGCCCAGTCGCAGCCAGTGGTCAAGCCGTCCAGCACGGTGGTTACCGACCCTGTGTCCGCGAGTTCCGATGAGGTGATGCAAGTTGCCATGCGGGTACGGATGGACGTTCAAAGTCAGGAGATTACGCGGCGTCTTGCGCTGATGTCGGGCAGTTCCCAAAAGGCGCGTTGGTCCGCGATTTCGTCGGTGGCCAGCAGCACAGACCTGGCGCATACAACCCTGGACAAACCCTGGGAAACGCTGACTATTGATGCACCTTCCACACTGTTGGAGAGTGTGGAGAGCGGCTTCATCTCCCCGGCTTCAGACACCAATGGGGCAGGGGTGGCGTTCAACACCGTCCCCGCAGAATCGGGCAAACCGGCCGCGCTCAATCCGGCCACAGGCTCTGGCGCGGAGCCACTGTCAGAAAGAGACTTGGCTACCCAGCGTAGCGCGCAATACCAGCAGTTGGCCGATCGCGTCGGGCAGGCGCTGGGCGAACGCATGCTCTCGCAAATCGAGCGCGGCGAGTGGAAGCTGGAGTTGCGTCTAAAACCCGAGGCCTTGGGACGTATCGACGTGGCGCTGGCCATGCATGCGGGTGCCCTGGACGCCTCGTTTTCCTCTGATAACGGCATGACGCGCGACCTCATTCTTCAAGGTGCTGTGCGACTCAAGGACGCACTGGCGCAGTCTGGCATGTCTGTTGCTAACGTATGGGTAGGCGGGGACCAGACCAGCAAACGTGACGGAAATCCGACACCCGGAAGATCTTTCAAAGGATCCTCGGGCGCCAGCCGAAGCGACGAAGGCGAAGTGGTATCCGGTGTGAATTCCTTAGGGAGTACTTCGACCGCATCCGATGGGCTCGACGTCCTGGCTTGATGGTGTGTGCATTGATTTGATTCGTAAAGACGAGGTGTTACATGGCTGAAGAAACTCCTACCCCGGAAGAAAAACCGAAAAGCAAGAAACCCATTGTGATGATCATCATCGCCGTGGTGGTGGTGCTGCTTCTTGTCGTGGGCGCTGTGGTCGGGACGCTGTTTGCTACCGGTCAGTTTTCACACAAGCCGCCACCCTCGGCCGATGAAATGCTCGACGCTGAAGCTGGCGGCGGTGGCGGTGGCGGCCACGGCGCACCTGCTGCGGACGCCCACGGCGCACCTGCTGCGGACGCCCACGGCGCACCCAAAGCCGATGCCCACGGTGCACCCGCTGCCGATCCACATGGTGCCCCTGCAGCCGATGCCCATGGTGCCCCCAAGAAGGCCAGCAAAGACGGTCCTGGCGGAAAGATGAAGTCCAAGTCGCCCGAACAGGCACGCTTTGAGTACACCTACCACCAGCTTGAGCGCGAATTTCTGGTCAATGTATCGGGTTCACGCAAGGTGATGTCGGTGCAGATTGCCATCATGACGCGCTATGACGAGCGCGTTGTCACCAACGTCAAGAAGCACGAGTTTGCGATCCGCTCTGTGGTCATGGACGTGATGCGTGTGACTACCGAGGCTGATATAGCCAAGCCCGATTTCCGCAAGGATTTGGCAGTGCGCATCCGTGATGCCATGAACGGCTTGATTGAGAAGTACGAGGACTTTGGTGGCATTGAAGAAGTTCACTTCACCTCGTTCATCGTGCAATAAAGCTGCCTGACGTACGAATTTTGATTGCGATGGCCAACAACCTGCTCAGTCCCGAAGAGATGTCGGCGCTCACCGAGGGCGTCAATGACGGCTCCATCGCGGTAGACACGGGCTTCAACACTGCTGCGCGGGTCAAGAAGCATGACCTGGCAACCGAGAACAGCAACCTGGGGGTGAATGTCTCGTCGATCGACATGATCAACGAGCGTTTCATCCGCCTCTTCAGACTGAGTTTGATGGAGGTCTTGCGAACCAGTCCGCGTATCAACTCCACCAAGGTGCAGATCGTCCGGTTTGGCGATTACATCAAGGGCCTGAACGCGCCGCTGTCGGTCAACGTGGTGCGAATGAATCCGCTCAGAGGCTACTCGCTGGTCGTCATCGACCCGAGCATTGTGTTTAGCTCGCTGGTGAGTTTCTTTGGCGGCTTTGGTAGCGGCGCTGTGGGCAACCTGTCGCCCGGGCGCATGTTTACACCGACGGAAACCCGCATCATCAAGATGATTCTGGATGTCTCGTTCAGAACCCTGAAAGACGCCTGGTCTCCCTTGCTGGGCATCGACTTCGAGCTGGTGAGCTCCGAAATCAATCCGCAATTCGCCCAAATAGCCGACGAAAACGACCTCGTCGTTGTGAGCCGGTTTGAGACCGAAGGCACGGCCAAGACGCTTGGGTTTATCGACTTCGTCAATCCCTACGCCTCGCTCAAGCCGGTGCGCGAACTGCTCAGCAGCCGCGTGCAGACCGGTGAAGGCAACGAGGAATCAGACAAACAGTGGTACGACCAGTTGGACAGCGCGGTGAGCGAAGCCTGTCTGCAGGCCAGCGTCATCTTTGGAACCTTGCCCATCACCTTGCGCGAACTCGAAGCCATGCAGGTCGGCGATGTTCTGCATTTCAAGAAGCCCGATTTGGCGTCCATGAATGTCAACGGCATCCATGCCTTTGATGTGCATGTCGGCAGCTTGGGTACGCAGACAGCGGTCCAGATCGAGCGCGCCGTCGTGCCGGGCGCGCAATGAAATACCAGGAAGACTGAAATGAACGATACCACCACAGACAGCAGTGTCGCCACAGCCACCGATCCCAATCAGATCAATTCGGATGTGCTTCAAAACATCAGCGTTACCCTGTCCTTCGAGGTGGGGCGCGCCCAGATCAAGATCAAGGATCTGATGCGCCTGACCCAGGGCAGCGTGGTCGAACTCGACCGCCTTGCCGGTGAGCCCTTGGACCTGCTGGTCAACAACACGGTGGTCGCACAGGGCGAGGTGGTACTGGTCAATGAGCGCTACGGTGTCCGCCTGACACGCGTTGTCCCCGCGACCGAGCGCATCAAGAATCTCTAGGCGAATCATGTCAACCGGTGCCATGGGATTCGATTGGTTTCGCTACATCGGTAGCATGGCGTTGGTGCTGGCGCTCCTGCTGGGGCTGCTGTGGCTGCTGCGGCGGTTAAAGGGAATGCAAAGGGTGCAGCAATCAGGCAGTCGACTGCAGTTGTTGGAGACCATCAGCATTGGCCCACGTCAAAAAATATCCCTGCTGCGCGTAGGTTCCAAAGAAGTTTTGGTGGGCATCACGGCAGGTCAATTTACTGCGCTGGGCCATTGGGACGACACTCCAGCAGCACCGGAGAGCGACCTTGTTGCGTAAACTCATTCTCGCTGCTGTCCTGATCGCACCTGTGGCAGCCCTGGCGCAAGGCCTGCCCATGGTCAACGTCACCGGCATTGGAAAGGACACGCAGTACAGCCTGTCGCTGCAGTTGCTGGCGTTGATGACGACCATCACCTTGCTGCCGTCACTGTTGCTGATGATGACCTCCTTTGTTCGCATCATTGTGGTGATGTCGATCCTGCGCCAGGCACTGGGCACCGGGCAAACCCCGCCCAACGCGGTGCTGGTCGGCCTGTCGCTGTTCCTGACGCTGTTCATCATGTCGCCGGTGCTCAACGACGTGTACCAGAACGCCTTGCAACCCTACTTGCACCAGGGCATGAGTTTTGACAAGGCGCTGGCCGCTGCCGAGGAGCCCATCCGTGGCTTCATGCTCAAGCAGACCCGCGAAGACGATATCGCCGTCTTCATGGAAATGGCCCACAAGGGCGAGGTGGCAGGGGGCGAGGCGGTTCCGTTTACCACCCTGGTGCCAGCCTTTATCACGTCCGAACTCAAGAGCGCTTTTTCCATCGGCTTTCTGATCTACATCCCGTTTGTGGTGATTGACCTGATCGTCGCCAGTGTGCTGATGTCTATGGGCATGATGATGCTCTCGCCCATGATGATATCGACGCCCTTCAAGCTGATGCTATTTGTTCTGGTGGATGGCTGGAGCCTGGTGATGGGTTCTCTGGCAGCCAGTTTTGTAACTACGTAAGGGGCTGACAATGGACATTGCAACCGTGGTGGATCTGGGGCATCAGGCACTCTGGATGACGGTCATCATCTCGGCACCCTTGCTGGGCGTGGGCTTGGCGGTGGGGTTGGTGATTGGCATTTTCCAGGCAGCCACCTCGATCAACGAGGCCACCCTGAGTTTCATTCCCAAAGTGGCAGCACTGGCCATCACCTTGTCGATCGTGGGCGGTTGGCAACTCGGCATGCTGGTGGACTACACGCGCGGCATTCTGCACCGCATTCCGACCCTGTTCAATTGAGTAGCAAGGGCGCGCACCATGAATCTGCTCGCAGCAGATATTGTCGAACGGTTCTATTCGTTCCTTTGGCCGATGTTGAGAATATCGGCCCTGTTGATGGCTGCGCCCATTTTCTCCTTGCGTGCACTGAACCTGAGAATCCGCATTCTGCTGGCACTGTCACTCACCTGGCTGGTTTATCCCCTGCACACCTGGCCCCACATTGACCCGGTCTCCGCCGAGGGCACAGTGGAGATATTCAACCAGATTGCCATCGGCTTGCTCATGGGCCTGACGTTGCAGGTGGTCACGTCTGCCCTGCTGGTGGCAGGCCAGTCGATTTCCAACGCAGTAGGCCTGTCTTTTGCCAACATGATCGACCCGAATCTGGGCAACGTCCCGGTGTTGGCGCAGTTTCTTCTCATCCTTTCGACCCTGATCTTTGTCGGCCTGGGCGGGCACGCGCTCTTGCTCGGCCTGGTGATCGAAAGCTTTACCAGCATGCCCATTGGCGCGCCTTTGGTTAGCCAGGGAGCGTGGGCCCATCTGGTGACCTGGAGTTCGATGATATTCATGGGTGCGGTGTTAACGGCCTTGCCGGTCATGGTGACGCTGCTGTTTATCAACATTGGTCTGGGTGTTGCCACGCGTGCGGCACCGAGTCTGAACATCTTCTCGGTCGGATTCCCGGCCATGATTGTGGCGGGCTTTGCTATCCTGATGCTTGCCTTGCCCAGTATCGCCGCACGCATTCAGTGGCTCTGGATGCAGGGCTTTGTGCAAGTGCGCAGCGTGGTGGGCATCCAATGAACGGGGGCTATCAAAATGTCTGACGACGACAGCTCCCAACGCACCGAACAACCCACCGCGCGGCGGCTGCGTCGCGCGCGTGACGAAGGCCAGGTTGCGCGCTCGGTCGAACTCTCCGCCGCTGCGGTCACGCTGGCTGCCACCACCATGTTCTTCATGATGGGGGGTACGTTGATGACGTCGTTGGCGGGCTATTTTTCGGCCGGGTTCACGTTCGACCGCAAGCTGATGGAAACGCCGGCGCTTTTGCCAGCGGTATTTGCCAGCCAGTTGACGCATGCCTTTATGTTGCTGTTACCGGTGATGCTGGTGGTCCTGGTGGTGGCGGTGCTTTCGGCGGGTGCCACCGGGGGGTACATCTTCTCCATCGACGCGCTCATGCCTAAATTCTCCAAGCTCAGCCCGATGTCGGGCTTCAAGAGGATGTTCGGACCCACGGCGGCGGTGGAACTGCTCAAATCCCTGCTCAAGGTTTCCATCGTTTCGGTGGTTCTGTGGATGCAGGTGGAAAGACATTCTGAAGAACTGCTGCTGCTGGGTTCGATGTCGTTGAAGCCCGGGCTTTCCCTTGCGGGCTCACTCATCAGCGAGGCAGCGTTATGGCTCACCTTTAGCCTGGTGTTCATCGCCTTGATCGATGTGCCGTATCAGCGCTACACCTACAACAAGCGCCTGCGCATGACCAAGCAGGAAATCAAGGACGAGATGAAAGACACCGAAGGTCGCCCCGAAGTCAAGGCCCAGATTCGCAGGCGCCAGCGCGAGGTGGCCAACGTCCGGATGATGCAAAAGGTCAAGGAGGCCGACGTCATCATCACCAACCCCGAACACTTTGCGGTTGCGCTTTCCTACGATCCCACTTCTGACGGTGCCCCCATTTTGCTGGCCAAAGGTGCCGACCACATGGCCTTGCGCATCCGTACCGAAGCCAAGAACCACAGCGTGGAGATCTTTGCCGCGCCGGAACTGGCGCGTGCGCTGTATTTCACCACCAATCTGGATCAACCGATTCCGGATGCACTCTACTTTGCAGTGGCCCAGGTCATTGCATACGTCTTTGGTTTGGGGCAAGTTCAACCCGGTATGGCACCCATGGCCAGACCGGCTCCGAAGGTTCCGGCGTCCATGCTGTTTGATACAGACGGTCACCTCGTTTCGAAACAGGGCGCATCACCATGAACATGTCGCTACGTACGGCAGAAGACCATATCTCGAATTCACCGCCGTTCTTTTTTCGGTCGGTCGATCGCTTGCGACTCGAGGGCTATGTTGCTGCCCTGACGCTTGATGGCAGGAGTTTGTCGCTGGTCAGCACCCACGAAGCAATCCTTGACCATTACAACACCATGCTGCTTGCGCGCTTGCGCCAGGTGGCGCCCGACTTTGCGGTTGAAGTCTATTTCCCGGCCAGCCCGGAAGCCTTGCTGGCGCGCTTCAACGAAGTGCTGGTCAACAGCTCGATACAAGATGCGATGGATGGCAAGGTTGCCGTGGCGGCACCGCGCATCTGGATCGTGCACGACACCAGCGCGCTGCCAGACCATGAGGTAGAACTACTGGCGCGCCTGGTGCAACATTTTCCTGCAGCCAATATTCGCGTCGTTCTGCTGATGACGGTGGCGAGCAAGAAACCCGGTCTGCTGAGTTCTTTTGGACGCAGTATCTTGACCTGGGAAATCGAGCCGCCGACGCCCGAACAGGCTCAGAGCATGCTGGAAGAAGCCCGGGTGGAGGGGCGCGAAGGCGCAGTCAAGGCCTTGTTGAAGAAGTTGTCCCT
>Ga0194052_1000048_pt1 | contig 88590 bp, 80 predicted proteins | sample SepL226m_MetaG_FD_160117 | JGI IMG/M metagenome (GOLD analysis project Ga0194052, IMG submission 160117) | Anoxic zone freshwater microbial communities from boreal shield lake in IISD Experimental Lakes Area, Ontario, Canada - Sep2016-L227-6m | ecosystem: Environmental > Aquatic > Freshwater >...
AGGAGAGAACCGATGACTGGGGTTAAGTCGTAACAAGGTATCCCTACCGGAAGGTGGGGATAGACCACCATTCTAACCTATAATGAACTTAATACCTACTACCCGACCATGTCTTTATCTCTTTTTATTACTACTGATTAAATGATCAGAAAAACTACCTTAGCCGGGTAGTTTTTTCAGTTACTATTTTTTTATACAACAAACTCTTGAAATTAATTCACTGAACAATATCTTGGTGGAGGTTTCCAAAAAAAAACACTTCCCCCGATCATGGGTGGATTTTTTTTGAAGAGAAAAACTAAAAAATATTTTTATTTTATAATCTTATCGTATGGTTGACTATAATGCAGTTCAGGACTATCAAAAAATCAAATCATTTGAATCGTATTTGCTTATCAAACAACGTATAGAACATGAATGCAAACGTTGAATTCATCAAACATTATCACTATTAGAATCTGTTTATGTTTCTGGTGGAACAGAACATGATCTTATGGAGGTATTTAGAAAAGCAAAAAATTAATCAGTTTTTCTTTTGCTTATTTTTTGTATCTGATCTTTATTTGTTTTCTCTATAGGCTTTTTTTATTTTGAGATAAGCTTCATGGTTTGGCTTATCATCATTCGTTGCATTATATCCTACAGGATATTTTTTTTGTAGCTTTTCTATTTTTTTTAGTGTTATATCCACAATATCTATCTGTGTTTCACGACAAAACTTCATCAAATAAATTAATATATCAGCAGCTTCATATCACATTTCTTCTTTATTTTTTTCCATTGGAATTCTTCATTTGTTTTTTAATGTTGTGTCCCATTGAAAATGTTCTAATAGTTCTGCTCATTCAAGCATAATTGATTTCGCCAAATCTTCAGGACTAAGATTGATCCATTTACGTTCTTGATCGAATATGTCTAATTTTTCTGCAAGCTCTTTGAAGGACATAGTAGATTGTTCCATGGTAGCAATAGGTCATAGAATAAAATCAGTAATTTATATTTTATTATTGTTTTTGGAAACAATTTACCGGTCAAGAAACTATTTGGTTGAGGAACTATATAGTATATCAGATTGAAACGTCAGATAGGTCATTAAGAAAAAAGCCAGAATAACCATTGGAATCGTTATGTAGCTTAGACTATATTGCAAACTTAAGTTATAGATGCTGTGGAGTCAAAACCCTCCAATGATACCTAGGATAACTGGCACAATAATGCTGTTGGTTCTTTTGGTTTTGATCATAATGAATGCGATTAGACTTGTAGAGACTATATGAATCAATGTACTTACTAATCCTCTACCGATTAACATATTCATAATATTTACGTTTTCATGGTTGATGATACTATTTCCTATATATAACATATTTTCTACTGCGCTAAATCACAATCAGACTAAGATACAAAAAAAGATTAGATTACTTTCATTGGGTTCTTTGCTAGCGAAAAACATATTATTTCCTGCTGAATATTTCATATACTCCTCTGCGTAAGCGGAAACTAAGTAATAGAGGATCAATGTATTTATTCCTACAAGGAATCCTCCGTAGGCGAGTGCTACGAAAAAAATGGATCAGATTAAAAGTATTTGTGCAATTCTTTTGTATCGGTTTCTAAAGAAAATTGTTACGAGGACAACAAATAATGTACAATATGCTACGAATAATAATAAATTTTTGGTATCTATAATATTTGTCAAAGCTAGGTTTTGCTGTCCAATAAATCACAAGAGATAGGTATATGCGAAAAGTGATCCTACGATGATGATGCCAAGTCCAAATACTTGGAGGGTTATTCATATTTTTATTTTTTTTTGCGAAAAAATTGTATTTATGATCCGGATTCGTACATATACGAGTAAGATACTTGTGATGATTGGTCGGACTATATTCACGAAGGTACGACTAAACGATAAAAGACATTAGAACGATGGAACGATTGAACGATGGAAGTAATTAGGTTATTATGCTATTTATGTAATTCATAACTATTTCTGTATCTTCATAATTGCAGATGATAAAGAGTTCTTGTGCGGTTGCACCTTTGCTCATAATACATTTGATACCACTTGTGGTGTTGTACGATATTTTGAAGCGAAATTCAGACGATCATTTTTGTTGTCTGGATATTCTTCCTGGTATTATTCTAGAAATCAGCGGCTGTTTTTCAATCTCTAAAAGCAGTTTGTGAAATTCTGGCAAAATATGATGTACAGTTTTGGTTTTGGCAAATTTAGTATTCATATATTCTTTTTATTATTATAAAGATGGTGATGAAGCTTTGAACGTTATTGTGACGTGTTGATCTTACAGAAAAATTTGTTCTTCAAAAATTTCTTTGTACGTTTTTGCAGTGTTCAAGAGAAGAATTGCGAACTAATACGGATCAGGAATTGTCTGATGAGATTATACAAAAAGTACTTACTGCTTACAAGTCATATGTAGAAGATAGAAAACCCATAGAATATATTCTTGGGCATGTAGATTTTTTCTGAAAAGAATTTTTCGTCAATGAGGCGACGCTTATTCCAAGGCCAGAAACGGAATATATGATTACTTCAGCGACGGAATTTATAAATTCAGAATTCAGAATTCAGAATGCTGAGAAAAAAAATAATCTTCTCTTGGATATTGGAACGTGATGTTGAGTACTGTGAATTTCTGTGCTATTACAAAATCCGACATATTTTGCTCATGCTATATTTTCAGACTATTTTGCTGATGCATTAGAAATTGCTAAAAGAAATTATCAAAAATTAATCACTGACTTTTCTTGAAAGGTAGATTTTTTCCAATCAGATTTATTGGATTTTTTGAACGATGGAACGATGGAACGATTGGATAATAAAAATATCGTTCTTGTCGCTAATTTACCATATATACCGGAAGAGACTTTTGAGGCGAATGTATCTGATAATGTCAAAAAACGAGAACCAAAACCAGCCTTTGTCTGATGAGATGATGGACTTGATTATTATAGAATTATGTTGGACCAATTGATTGAGTTACATCCAAAAAATTTAGTGATGTTTCTTGAAATGATGACGTGGCAGGTAGATATTTTACGTCAATTATATGATGATAAATTTATTTTCGAAGAAGTGAAAACTTTCCATTTCAATATCAGAATAGTCAAAGCTTGGTTGAAATAGTGTTTATTTTGTTATGTTATATTGTCAGATGTCGCATAGAGCTTTGAGTAAATCAGCTCATAAAAATAACTTGATGAATCTTAATAATGGAGTAAATCATATACATCTTTTTAAGAATCATAAAATCAATCATAATAGTGCTCTTACCTCATCAGCTATTGCTGAAGTATATGATTTGGATTTTGAAAGTAAGTCTTTTGGATCTATCAGAATGAAACATATATCAGGTAAGGCAGATCCTTTGTATATACAGAAGTTTTTTAATAAACTTGAAGATGTTGAATCGGTTACCATTACTGTGCCTGATCCTGATGCTGAGCCCCCTGTCATTACTGAACATTCTCGTATCAGTTTAGGTGAAACTACTTGGAAATTGTCTGCATATCTCTTTTGGGCGCTCATGTCTGAAGAGACAAAATCTCCTTATGTACACCAGACAGACAGTCATTATGAGAGGTTGGAAAACTTGTTGTTTGATAGAAAGAAAGAGGTGTATGTAGAGGAACAATAATATATATTATCTTGAAATATCACTTGATGGTTATAGTGTATACTATGGTAATATTTTTATTAATTTTTTTTAATATCAACTTGACTTAATCTATCAAATAATTATAATATTTACTCACAAAAACAAAATAATATAAAATATTTTTTATGGAAGAAACAACAAAATTATCTTTGGTTGAGCTCCTTAGTGGAGTTCCCGCATTTGACAAAGTTCTGGAAGTTATGAAATCCAAACAGTTCGTAAGTCCTGACAGTGAAGTTGCTCCTGATGCTATTCTGATTGGTGTCATGTCTCCGCTTGAAAGAGCGTGTTATACACTGCTGAATGTACCTATTAGTAAACTTCCGTTATTAGGAAAATGTCCTAATGGTACTGTTGAGGGTCGTTGTCTTTCGGTATTTACATTCGAAATGAATGAATGCCCTTTTGCTAACGAACTTGCCGAAATCAGTAAAGAATTTGATGTAGTTAAGCCGCTTCGTGATTTGATGTTTGCATTGATTCAATCCCGATTGGGTGCTATGAATTTGGATAGCATCCATCTGAATGTTGGCTTCAAATTAAGTACATCAACTGCAATCACACCTTCGGAAACTATTGAAGTGTTTCAGGGCGCCGAAGAACTTCCTCTTGAAGAAATGCTTGAAATCTCACTGAAAGGCACATTCATGGAATCGGTACTTGCTACCATGCAGAGTGGTGTTTTCGTTGGTGATGATCCGGCTATCAAAGAAGGAGAACAGGTTATTCGCCCTATGACTGACTTTGAAAAAGCTCTCTGGACTGAAATTTCAAAAAGCTTTCAAACTGGCAAATTAAAATCCGATGAATTGGATACATTGTTGGGAACAAGTGATGCATTTGTGCATATGGGAATGGTTATTTCTGTGGGAACTGATATTGATACCGGAGGTATCTTTGGTGTTACCGATGAAAATCATCCTGATGTTGCCAAAGCCCATCAACTTCGTGAAGAACTTTCACAATTAAAATCTTCTGCCAAGTCTTTGAAATCATTTTTCTGGGCTGTAGTGAAATCCAATACCACGCAAGAATACTTGGATTTGTATGATACTACAGGTGTTCGTCAGGGATTTCAAATTACCATGTTCAATGAAGACTAACCTTTTACAGGTTTGTTATAATAATGCTGCCGTTATGTACGGTAGCATTTTTTTATTCAAAAAATTATATTTATATTTTTTCTAGTTTTCTGGCGAAATAGCTCTCTTTGTTTTCAAAGGCGATGTGTATCATTACTGGTTTTTCCATAACTTCACTAAGTTTTGCTTCGATATGTTTCATATTTTCATTATTGTTGAATATTAGTTGTGCTACTTTACTGATGGTGATAATATACACGCCATCACTGGTGATTTTGTTTATTATCAGGGTGTCTTTGAGACTGTTTTTGATAGATGGTTTCTCTATTTTTTCTATCAACTGAACGAGAATATTTTCAAACGTTTTTTCGTTTTCTTCCATCTTTTCTGTCATTCTTTTTATATAACGTTTAAAAACTCTTTCCACACCGACTGTTTTAGAAATCTTTGATTTTTCGCTGTGCTCAAACTAAAAGTTTCTAAAATCGCCGGTATACATTCGATATCATAAAAAATTAAATCTTTTTCGCTTTTCGCGGATTTAATTTTTTATTGTATCTCTTTGTAGATGTTTATGTATCGCGACCTTGTAGACGATCGCAGGATATGGATAATATCTGATGTTTCCAATGATGTCCGTGAATGTTTCAGATATTTGGGTAGAAAATTGTATGTCTTCAAGAAAAACTTCATCAATGTGCATCAATGTTTGTTTTGCAAAATTATTTAAGTCAATCCCTTGATTATGAATTTCATCTACTTTTTCAAAAATAATTTTTGCATCGCCACCTTGTATCAATCCTAAGAAATCTTTGATCAATGTCTCTGACGCTACGCCGAGAAATTTCGTAATATGTGCTTCATCAATATTTCCGAGAACGCTCACTTGATCTATGTATTTCACTGCATCACGAACACATCATTCAGATATTTTTGCTATCAAATCTATCGCCTCATCGGTTGCGATCAACTCTTCTTGTGTTACTATACTTCTGAGATGTTTGCTCATTTCGTTTTTGTCTACTTTTTTGAAATTGAATACCTGACAACGAGAAATAATAGTCTCAGGAACTTTTTGAATGTCAGTTGTTGCGAGAATAAAACAGACATTATCTCTCGGTTCTTCGATTGTTTTCAAGAGCGCATTAAATGCTCATTTACTCAACATATGTACTTCATCTATGACATATATTTTCTTTTTGAGACTTGCTGGCGGATATGCAGCTTTATCCAAAATTTCTTCTCTAATATTTTCTACTCCGGTATGTGAAGCGGCATCGATCTCTACATAATCTAGTGTTTTCCCTTCATTAATCATTTGGCAATTTACACAGGTATTGCACGGATTTCCTTCTTGCAGGTTTAAGCAGTTGAGTGCTTTGGCTAATATTCTTGCTGCTGTTGTTTTTCCTGTTCCTCTTGGTCCGAAGAGCAAAAAATTATGATGCATCTGTTTGTGTGTGCTCATTTGTGCTTTGAGAATTTCTGTAATATGATTCTGTCCGATGATGGTATCAAAGGTTTGTGGACGATACTTGTTTGCTAATGACATTATTACCTAACTAAAGAATTAAAGAATTACGAATTATGAATTACGAAATTGTTGTAAATATTTCATGTGTTTTTTCAATGAGAAACCCTTAGTAAGATCACTTGACTTTGTTATTTATATATTTATAATATTTTTTCAAAAACAAAATAATAACAATAAAACAATAATTTTTATGCAAGATGGAAAAACTATTCTTTTCGTTTTTAATCGCATTACTAGTGATTTTCCCAAAATTAAGGCATTACTTCGTGATAAGGGATTTATTCTTCGTCCAGCATGTATTAGAGAAACATTTTTGAGTCGAACTGATTTGGATATAATTTTGAAACAATCGTATGCTCAGCTTGATTATAAGGCTGTTTCTATCCTTATAAAGTTTCCTGTCAAAATTCTTCTCTTGGAAAAAGAACATGCACTAGCTGAGTTGATTTCTTTTGTCGGTCCGAATACTTTAGAAGAAGCTCCTTTGGGAACCCTGACGAAATTATTCGGGGAAAATAGTGTTGCTTGTCCTCGTGATGAGGAACATTTAAAAACATTAATGCATTTATTCTATCCAGAAATTATCTAATTTCTTACACTCGGTAGCATTTGCTACCGATTCCTTTATACAGAATATCTTCATATATTTTAATTATTATTGTTTGATTATGAGAAGTACTCCTCAAGAAGAAAAAGATTGTTCCCTTAAATTTTCCTATATGTCTTTTGGACATTGATTTGTAGTAGCTTCTAATGCTCCTGTACTTGCGCATGATACCATTTTTAATTGACCTGCTGGTGCTACAAGATTACAAGCTCATTGCTGATCACAAACACAATGTGATTATACTACTTGTGCATATAAACAAGAACTTGTACGTCTATTGCAAATTAATTCATCTACTTTTTTTCCATGATCCAAATAATATACCATCATGGTATAGTCCATATCTTAATCATTATATGTGTTTTTTCTAGAAATTTGTCAGGAAATCCGTATATATTGTGTTCTAACAAAAGGAGGAAATATGAAAAAATTACTTCAAGCCATCGGCTTGGTTCTCTTGTTTTTGCTGATGCTATTAGTATTTGTTCCTAAAGCATATGTATATGCTTTTATACATGCTATACATCAATTTCCCTTACTTTCTGTGTATGAACAGCGTATTTGGGTTATTGAAATCTGTGCTGTGATAGTTGGAAGTGTACTTCTTGTTCGTGTGTTTTGTTTTAAAAAAAAACATAACGCACAATAAACATTTTCTACTTAAGGATTGTCGATATTTTAAAAAAAAACTCTGTTGTTTGAATAGAGTTTTTTACTTTATTTTTTTAACTACTTCTTAAATGATTTTCTTCACCGACTGTTTTAAATATCATAAACTATTTCACTTACGTTTATATTTTATGTATCCAAAATCGCCGGTATAGACTCGACGTTATAATTTCGATGCTACGAAAATTCTCAGAAAAATTTCAAATTTTCATCACATCTTAATTATTTGCGTCTCGGTCTAGGTGGATAATCTCAGAAATTTTTCTTGACTCAAGAGTCTTTCTTCTCTCCGAAAGGTTTTTTCGCTCAGAAATCTCTTTTCGCTCCAAATTCTTTCTTGCCCACATGTGTGGACGAGGGTCAGAACTCTCTTTTTGGTCCATATGATTTCTTACCCACATACGTGGACGAGTCACCAAATTCTCTTCTAGGGTAAGCTGGTTTGTCACCGTCCCTTCCGCGAGCTCCAGATTCCCTTTGGTCTCTTCTAGGATAACTTGGTCTATCTCCAAACTCTCTTCTAGGTCATCTATCACCTCATCTTGAAGGGAATGGTCTTCTAGGTCATCTATCTCCTCCTCAATCACTTTCTTTTGCTCTATTGATGATTGATTTTTTTCCGTTGATAGTTTTGTTTTCAAAAGCTCCAGTTATTTTTTCTGCATTGCTTGGTGATACGCTGATAAATGAAAAGTCGTCCATCATTTTCAAATCATCAATATCTCTTCCTTCTACTCCAGATTCTTTGGTAATCATCTCCAAAAGTGAGCGTCCTGTATATCCTTCTTTTCTTCCTAATGCGACAAATAATCTTGTCTGTCCTCCTGTTCCTGATTTGCTTGCAAATCTATTTTCTCTTGTCTGTTCTGTAATGTCACGATATTTACTTTGATCGAAATCGCTTTCGTAATGCATCTTCAAAAGCGCTGCAACTACGTCACGAGGATCACTGTTTTCAATTAATTTGTCAGCTATCTCTATATAATTTTTGTGGCTGTCTTTTTCCAAAACACCTTTAATGCTTTCTTTTAATCTATCTTTTTTCTTTTCGATAACTCATTTGATATCTGGTATTACTCATTTTTTAATATCAACTTTGTTTACTTTTTTGATATAGGACATTTTGCTATATTCTTTGGGTGTGATGAAGGTGATTGCTGTTCCTTCTTTCCCCGCTCTTCCTGTTCTTCCTATTCTGTGGGTGTATCTTTCAGCGTTTTGTGGTATAGCATAATTGATTACATGGGTCACATCATTGACGTCGATACCCCTTGCTGCGATATCTGTCGCAACCAAAATATTTACTTTTTTGTCTTTGAAACGCTGAAGAAAATGTTCTCTTTGTTTTTGTGCGAGATCGCCGTGAAGCCCTTCTGCACTATATCATTCGTCATTTAACTTAGATACCAATCCATCTACATCAGCTTTTGTATGACAAAATATGATACCGTAAAATCCTGCTTCTGTATCCATAATTCTACGAAGCAATTCAAATTTGTCTCTTTCGTTTACTTCAAAATATGCTTGGTCCGTGTTTTCTCCTGTTGTAGTTGTACTTTCTACCTCGATCAATTCATAATTACCTATATATTTTTTAGCGATTTTTAAAATGTCTTTGGACATAGTCGCAGAAAATAACAATACTTTTTTTTCAGGATTTGTTCCTTTGAAGATTGTTTCGATATCGTCAATAAATCCCATATCCAACATTTCATCTGCTTCGTCGAGAATGAAATAAGAAATATCTTTCAGATCCAATGTTTTTCTATTTAAATGATCCATGATTCTTCCTGGTGTTCCTACGAGAATATCAATTCCTCTTTTCAATGCTCTGTGTTGGATTTCATAGGATTGTTTTCCGTAGATTGCCATTACTTTGAGTCCTTTGTTCCCTTGAAGTGAATCTATTTCCTCTGCGATTTGTGTCGCGAGTTCTCTTGTCGGTGCAAGAATAAGTGCTTGTACCTTACCACCTGGGGTAAGTTTTTCGATCAAAGGAATACCAAAAGCTGCAGTTTTTCCGGTACCGGTTGCTGCTTGTCCTATCACGTTTTTTTCTCCTTGAAGAAGGAGAGGAATAACTTTTTCTTGGATCGGAGATGGCGTAACGAATCATTTTTTCGTCAACGCTGCTAATGTTTTTTCTCAGATTCAAAGATCTTGAAATGTTGTCATGTAATGTTTTTTGCAAATAATAAAAAAGTGCTCTCATTATTCCTTACATGTCCATATAAGCCTGAATAGGCATATTAATAGTCCGGTGCACCCTTTGATTGTCCATAGAGGCCGGAGGACAGAGTAAGAGTGAGAACGCTTTCGTTCTTTGCGCTGATGTTTGAAATAACTGTCTATAGATTAAGGAAATCCTTTGAAATTACAATGGAGACTTTAGTTTCTTTATTGTTGCAAATTCGAAGTGATTTGCTATTATACTTCTTGAATGAACAAAAAGAGATAAATACTTCGTGATAAAAGGCCTTTGGCCGATAAAAGTTCGCTTATGCGAACGATAAAATATTTATCAATTTATCATTTTATCATTTTATCGTTTGAATTATGGATTTGACACCACATCGTCAACAAATGGACAAGGCTATTCAATTTTTAATGTCAGAACTCAAGGCTTTACAAGTCGGAAGAGCTTCAGCTGGTTTAGTTGAAAATATTACAGTAGAAGCATCATATGGACCTATGAAAGTTCCTCAAATTGCTCATGTAACTATCATGGATGCACAAACCATCAAAATAGAACCACGAGATAAAAATGAACTCAAACACGTAGAAAAAGCTATTTACGATTCTTGATCATGATTGACTCCACAAAATGAAGGAAGTTATGTTATCGTAAGAATACCTGCATTGACTCAAGAGAGAAGGGCTGAAATAGCTAAACAAGTAAAAGGTATGGGTGAAGAAGTAAAATGACGTGTGAGAATGGCTAGACAAGATGCTATGAAAGATAATAAAGCTATTTTCGATGCAAAAGAAATTGGTGAAGATGAAAGCAAGAGAAATGAAAAAGATATCGATGTGTTGGTAAAATCAATGAATGAAAAAATCGATGAACTTATCAAACATAAAGCTGATGAAGTTATGAGTATGTAATTAGAATTCAGAATTTAGAATGTAGAATTCAGAATTTTTAAAATAGAATTTAGAAAAATTTTTATCAAATAAAAATTTATTATGTTGGGAATGTTGTTTACAGAGATTTTGTATCGTCCGATTTTCAATATTTTGGCGATATTTCTTGCTATTTTCGGTGGTAACTTGGGTATTGCTATCATATTGTTGACGCTTACCATAAGATTGCTTATGATCAAACAATCACTTGCTGGTAATGATATGCAAAAAGGTATGGGAGCACTTCAACCAAAGCTCAACGAAATTCAGGAAAAATATAAAGATGATCCAAAAAAATTGTCTGCAGAGACTATGAAGGTATTTAAGACTGATGGTAAATGAGCATTCAAATGATGTTTGATGATGCTTATCCAAATCCCAGTTTTCATTTGATTATATTATGTTATCAGACATATGGCTGCAGCTACTATTCCACCAGAATGGCTCTATAGTTTCTTCCATAGTTTCGGTGCTCGTTATGTAGAATCTAATGCACTTACTAGTGGAGCTATCAATACGCATTTCTTTGGTATCGATCTTCTATGAACCAAAAATATTGTCCTCGCAATCATAGCATGAATATTTACGTTTCTTCAAACTAAACTTACTACTATCGCTAAACCAGCAACACCAGATATTCCATGACAAAAAGTACCTGATATGGGAAAGATGATGTGAATGATGAATTATTTCTTGGTGATTATGATCGGTTCATTCGTCTACAGTATGCAAACTGGTGTAGGTCTCTATATCGTTACTACAACTATTTTCAGTGTAGCACAATATTCACGACAATATAGAGCTTTACTCAAAGCAAAACGAGGAGAACGAACAAGTAGAGGAAAGGGAGTTGTGATAAATAATCCACATCATAAATAATTAGTGAATAGTGAAAAGTGAATAGTGAAAAGTGTTGGAATTGTTGTCTTATGGACTATTGTAAATCACTATAGTTAATAGGTTTACAATTCTTTCGTTATTCATTGTTAGTTTTTAGTTTTTCACTTGTTTCAAATATATGATAGGTAAACAAATTATACTTTCATTATTTCTTATTGCTATTATGTTTTTTTCATGACGGGTGATCTTCGGATTACTCGTTTTTATGTTTAAAAAAGATAAGTCAGCGATGTATGTTCCTTCCTTCAATAGGCATATCCGTCTGATGAAAAATAATTTAAAATTAGTTCGTTGAAAAAAACTGGTGGACTTGTGATGTGGTGATGGAAAGGCGATGAGATTTTTTGCTGAGACCTTTTGATTGCAATGTGATGGATATGAACTCCAACGCTTTCCTTATCTCTATGGGAAGCTGATTAATCGAGCGTTATGATATACACAATTGAAATTATATAAACAAGATTTTTCTCAGGCCAACCTCACACGTTATGACTACATTTATACGTATCTTCTTCCTGTGCAGATGGCAGAGATTGAACCACGAATTTTCAAACATATGAATCCACATTCCATAATAATTTCTAATTCATTCCAATTCGCTGTCCATAAACCCTATAAAATAATTAAAGATAAAAAAGGTAAACCAAGTATATTTTTATACAAGAAATAATTATGGATCATCTTGCTATCATGAATCCTAAATGGAAACTTATTCCAAAAATTCTTTCGTGACAGAAGACAATAGAATCTAGACGATATATGATGAAAGTCGCACCATGGAATAAAATACAAACTGGTGATACCGTATATTTTAAAGATGCAGGTAAAGAAGTGGCTGCGAAAGCCGAAGTGAAAAGTGTTATGCAATTCGATCATTATTCGCAGGATCAGCTACAAAATATTTTGAATAATTATTGAGGTTCATGATGAATAGCATTTCATTCTCCTTTGCCTGAAGTGTTTGAACGAGCCAAACCTAAAAAATATTGTATCCTCATTTTTTTGAAACATCCAAAAAAAATCACGCCCTTCTCTATAGATAAAACGTGATATGGTTGTTCGTCTGCTTGGATAAGTTTGCCGAGTATTGAAAAAATCAGATTATAGTTTTTTTTCTTGATGTTGTTTATTTAATTGTATTCCTATTTGTATTCCTTCTTCTATCTCTGTCGGTGTCATAGGTTTTTTGGATCTGTGATTGATGAGTATGTCTTTTCAGATGGTATCTTCTGTGCGATTTGTTCCGATAACAAATTCTTTTCTCAAAAGATCTAAATATTCGTTAAATGGAATATCCATGTATTTTCTTGCTCAGATTATTTTCATCTCTGCCTCCCTGGTTAATAAGAAATCGTTCCCGGAAACTTGTGTTTCTGCCAATCATTTTCCTCTTTCTTTATCATAATAATTCACCAATAAAGCTATCATGTTTTTGTGGATTATACTACTTGTTTTGGGTTCAAATGTTTCAAAATGATAATAGGGTAGTGGATCGTAGATACCATGTTCTTCATTATGTGCTATACATAAGGCGTTGTTTATGTATTCAGACATATACAGTTCATGTCATTTTTCTTCTCTGATAAAATATGCCAATGGTTTCACTACAAAACGAGGATCTATTTCTGTCATCCTTTTTAAATTTTCAAATTCTTCTTTTACTTTACCAAGTGGTGTATGTGGTTGGTTGATTAATGTCGCAAATTTATGCGTATTGTTGATAGTAGCTAAATATACTAATTGTGTATCTCCGTAATTCATAAATGCGATTTTTGTCTCGGCATTAGTATCAATTTCTAATTGTTGTCATACCTGATTAATGAGAGACTCTGGTACGTCATTACTAAAAGATGCAATCAAGGTATCTCTGATTTTTTCATGTGTTTCTTTGATGAGTGTTTCCGGTTTATTACTTCTGATGTAATATTCCGGACCACCAGGAAAAAGATGTGGACCATATGAGATATTGTTGTTCATATCAATGATTTGATAATTAAATTATATATATTTTTGTATATATTTACTATGAAATGTCAACACATTGATTTTTTTGTCAATCAAAAAAATGCCTGGATAAAACTCCAGGCATTACTCGTGTACGTATTTGTCTTACAATTGATCTTTTGTGATGTATTCAATATATTCTTGACCACTCATGGTTCTTCCATTCTTCCGATATCCCAAATGTCTCAGTGTAAAGTGACGTGGTGAGGAGATCCCACATGCAGCTGCTAATCCGAAGACCGCTTGGCGTAGTGTGATAATATAGTTTGCTACTCTATATTTTTTTTCATCTACCACTAAGTTCTTTTCTTGTTTTGGGTCAGTAGTTGCTACACCGGTAGGACATGTGTTACTGTCGCATGTCTCAGCCATAATGCATCCTAATGCTATCATCATACCTCGTCCTGTATTTACCCCATCTGCACCTAAACACAGTGCAATTGCCACTTGGTCAGCGGTCACTAATTTACCTGAAGCGAACACTGTAATTTTATCGCGTAAGTTATGTTTTTCTAACAATGCTATTACGATAGGTAGTGCTTCAAAAAGCGGTAAGGATAATATATCAGCCATTTCTTGATACGTGGCTCCACTGCCTCCTTCACTGCCATCGACCGTGATGAAATTAGGGTATATACCTGTGGTTTTAAATCCTTCAAACAATTCATCAATTGGTTTGATTTGTCCTACAGCTATTTTCATACCAATTGGTTTTCCACAGCTAATCTCTTTTACGCGTGCAATAAAATCAATGAAACTTTCTGTGTCGTAAAATTCAGGATTGCAATTGGGCGAATCAACATCTGCTCCCATGGGTACTCCTCTTAGTTCTGCAATCTCTGCAGTGAGTTTTTCTTTGGGAAGATGACCGCCTTTTACTTTTGCTCCCTGATGAAGCTTAATCTCGCAAGCTACCACTTGTTTGTGGTTCATGTTTGCGGTAAACTTTTCTTCACAGAATGTTCCATCCAAATTTCTTGATCCGAATAATGATGGTCCTAATTGGTAAATTACTTGTCCGTCTCCTTCGAAATGATATGGAGCAAGTCCACCCTCACCGGTATTCATCCAGGTTTCGGCCATTGCAGTTCCAAGTGAAAGTGCCTTTATAGCATTTTTTCCGATGGCACCATACGACATAGCTGTCGCACCAAAGAAACTTTTTATCACAAATGGTGTGGTGACTAAAGGATCATGTTTTCCTACAATAATGTAATCTTCTTCACTAAATCCCCATGAGTTTAACTGCTTAGTCTCACTAATTTCGTCTCTCCAAAATAGTCGGTGTCCAAGTATACGATATACTTGAGTACTTACTTTTTTCAGATTAGCCTTTAATGTTTTAGCTTTTGGATATACCTTTGAACTTTCACTATTACATGAAAACATAGTAGATCGTATAAAGAAGCCATCAGCCGTAAAATCTCTCTTACTGCCGAAAGGAATAATCGTATTCGCGTACTTTGCCATCTTCATTATAGTGACAAATGTAATGCGTGAGAATGGTTTTCCTTCGGTGTCTGAGTTGAACCAATACTGTCTGAGTTCTGGTCCAATCATTTCAAATAAATAGCGAATTTTTCCCATTAAAGCATATCCTCGTAGGAGTGAGTGCTGTGGTTGATTTACATTTTTTTTATATAGCAGATACAACCATATCGCTATACATACCATGACAATTAGCATAATTAAGAATGCAATTGCACCGATGGTGCTCATAATTTCCATAAATTTTTCCATAAATTTTTCTGTTTTTTTTTATTTGTTTAATTTACTGTATATATTTACTACAAAATGTCAACACATTGTATTTTTTCAGATAAAGTTTAAGCCCGGCAAAATTTGCCGGGCTTGTTAATACTTTTTGGTGATAGATTGCATTCTGTTGAATGCTTTTGGGACCTCTATCTGTGGCCCCTACTTAAGTAGCGGGCAGTTCTTTATCTTTCAGCAGGTCGTTTCGCATCGGTGTAGGCTCAATGAGCCGAGTAAAGATTGGTTTGCTCTCTTCAGCGTTCATAAGTATTACCTCATGATTCTGTAAGATGGCTTCACTGTTCTCGACAGCGTATCCAAACTTTGTTTTTTCCGATATTTGCACGTGATCCGTAGCGATAAAGAATGTCCACATAACGATCATAATCGTTAATGTATTCATGCTTCATTTACTTTGGTGTATTGACATTAATACGAATTCGTAAATTAAAGTCAAGTCTAATTTTATCTTTTGTTATTATTGTATATGTTTTAAAAAATGTATATATCAAAAAAGTGACTATTCATCACTTTTTTATATTTCTGTTTTTTTATTGTATTACAATCCTATTGTTATTCTTTCTGTTCTGAAACTATACATACTTACGTTACCGCTGATGCCGTATTTTTGTTTTATAAGTCCAAGTGCTGTTTTTATGTCATTTACTCCTTTGGTGTTTGGTAATATCGCTCAAGATTTTTTTGTTTCATTATTTACCAAAAAAACTCCGTAGTCTTTTGTCGGTAAAGCAATCAATTTATTTACATCTGTTTCTTGAATATATGATTGGATGATATCGATCACAATAGTCTTTGTCGTATGTTCGTGCTTAGCAAGCAATCCATTGTAAATAAGATCAGTTAATTCATTTGTCGTTTTGTCGGTTTCTACCGTTCCATTAGACGTGAGAAGTTTCCCATGAACATCAAAAAGTGAAAAGAATAGTCATTTTTTTTCTTCTGGTTTGCAATATTTCGCGAGTTCTGTTTTGATTTGTTGGAGCATGACGATAACCAATAAACGATGAAACGAATAAACGATGAAACCGACCAAACAATATTGAATTTCAGTCGTATAATCCTATAAGTTCTTCACTTTATATATTATATTTTTTCTATGTCTAAACTTGATTTTAAGATACTCAAACAAAAGTGAAATGCAAGAGTTTGACAGATTACGCTCAACGGAATCACCTTGACAACGCCTGTTTTTATGCCTGTGTGAACCAAGGCGACTATCAAGTGAATAGTTTTGGATATGCTCAAAGATCCCAAATATATCTGAGATTTGCCTGATATCAAACTTATCTTGGCGAATACCTTCCATTTGTATTTGCGCCCTGGTGATGAGCTAATAAAAGAGGCGTGAGGGTTACATACATTTGAACATTGGGATAAGCTTATCCTTACTGATAGTGGGTGATTTCAGGTGTTTTCTTTATGACTCGGAAAAAATGCCACATCAACTATTATTCAAGACAATTGATGAGCACACGAAGTGAAAATGAAGTTGATGGAAGATGGCGTCAAATTTCGTTCACCGTATGATGGATCTAAACATATGTTTACTCCGGAATGAGTCGTCGATATCCAATGTAATTTATGATCAGATATTATGATGGTGTTGGATGTGTGTTCACCTTCTGGTGCGGACAAAAAGACTATCGAAAAACATATGCAGATGACACATCGTCGAGCAAAGAGAGCTTTCGATCATTTGAAGCCAAAATATGATGATGTTCGTGGAGTCTTATTTCCTATTGTACAGTGATGAACATATTTAGATCTGAGACAACAGTCCGTAGATTTTCTTTCTAACTATGCGCGAGATGGTATCGCGGTTGGTGGTGTGAGTGTGTGAGAAAGTAAGGAGTTGATTCGTGAAGTAGTTGCGTATACCGCATCCACATTGCCTACTAATGTACCAAGATATTTGATGGGAGTAGGAACTCCTGAAGATATTACTCATGCTATCGAAGAAGGATTCGATATGTTCGACTGTGTGTTGCCGACGAGATTGGGTAGACATGGTCAGGCATTTGCTACCGGTGGAAACGTAAAAATCAATAACGCAAAATATACCAAAGATTTTACTCCACTCACTGACGACTGTGGATGTTATACCTGTAAAAATTTTACCAAAGCTTATCTCCATCATCTTATAAAAGAAAAAGAGATGTTGTGAGGTATCCTTCTTTCGTTGCATAATATCATGTATCTTCACAAGATTGTAGAGGATCGGAAAACTGATATGCTCAAGAATTAATTTGTATTTATTATTTTATTTGTTCAAATAATGCAATTAAAAGAAAAGATTGTTGTATCTCAAGAAGAGAGTATAGATAGATTACAGCGTCTTCTTGATTACTATACTGATAAACTTGTTGTTGTCGTAGCAACATCATGTTCTGGTAAAACAACTTTTCTTAAACATATAAAAAATGCCTATGATATGGATGCATTGATTTTCCCGCTTTTAACCCAAGAAGAGATTGATTATGTCTGTCAAGACCCACGAACACCGCAAATATGAGCAACTATGAATAAACGAGTGAAAGAAAAAGTCAAACTTACTTTATGAAAACCTATTTTTGGAACTGTTGTCCTTGATAGCGATATTATAATAAACATAAAAGTAGAGGATGAATTGTTACAAGAAAGGGTTGCTTTGAGAAATGCAAAATTTGAAAATGTAAAAAATATGCAAAACTATATAGAAGAAGATATACAAACCAGTAATGCTGAAGTTATAGAATTTATTATTACAAGATAAAAAGACACCATGTAGCATATTTCTTATTATTTTTCATGTATCATAGAAGATTGGAATACTGATGTGCTTAAATAATATATTTTCTGACTATTAAAAAAAGGGTGGTCAATACACCACGCCTTTATCGTATTCACGATTTTTTTACTTTGCATTTTGTTCAATGTAATCGATTGCCTCACCTACAGTGTTCAGTTTTTCTGCATCGCTATCTGTGATGGCGATGTTAAATTCTTTCTCAAACTCTATAATTAATTCTGCAATATCCAAGGAATCTGCTCCCAAATCATTGCTTAAATTAGCTTCCGGTGTAAGTTCTTTTGCATCAACGTTAAGCTTTCCCATGATGATTGCGTGTACTCTGCTTTTAATGTTAGTTTGTCCCATGATGTTATATATTTATTTTGTTTTTATTCTCGTATAGTATAGTAATATTGTCAAAATTCCATGAAAAATTTACCATAGCAGTATTTGCATACTTCTTATTCTACATGTTAAACCCCATGTAATTTTCTCAAAATAATTCTTTCATTATTTTTTCATCTTCTTCTGAGAGTGGTTCTTCTACTCCTATTTCTTTGACTTTTCTGATAGGATGTTTTTTGATGGGTCCTTGTCCGAGCATGGAAAGTAAATCTTTACCAAAAAATTTTGCTACCGCTTCTGTATCATATCACTTGTTTGTTGTTCCTGTTTGTGCTTCATTTTTATATTTTGGTGTTCTTCTTTGTGATCCATGAAAAAAATCTTCTTGTCCAAATATTCACAAATTCATTCATCCTAATGTCATTATTTTCTTGTAATCATATAAAATGCTTTTTTATATAGTACATAATTACTATAAAATGTCAATCTTTTCTTATGATAAGAAAAACTCCTTATTATAAAGGAGTTTTCTTTACTTTATACCAGTAATTACTATGCTTTTTTGAAATTTCCGATAAGCGTTCGAAGCGCTCCTACAGTAACTAATGAATATACAATTTTAGCGAGCATACTAATAGTTGTAACAGTAGTTTCTACTCCAGTAGCATCTACACTTTTTGTTACTACATCAGGAAATACTAATGCAACAAGATTAAGATCTAACCAAGCATATAACCCTCGATTTACTCATCCAACCACTAAAAGAATTAACATAATCCAATTAAGCACTTTCATTTAAAAATTTTGTTATAAAGTAAAAAGTATAACAGTTAGATAATAACAAATCTACCCACTAATGCAATATTTTCCTTGTAGGAGTTTTTCTTTTGATTTTTTATGAAAAATTTGCAAAACTTACACAATATCCTTATACTATACATACTTTATTATATGTTTTTTTTATGAAAAAAACTCCAGAAACTACTACAGATACAGACCAATCTCTTTCGGATATATCATCTTCTCCAAAGAAGATTTTTATCATCAAAAAATCAACGGAACTTCCTCCTCAAAAATTTGAATTTACATGAACAGGTATAGATTGATTGGATGGTGATGCTATACGTGATCTTATTCAGCAATGTTTTGGTGAAGATTTTATGAATGATGTTAAAGTCAGAGATATATGCTGTGATAATCAGGTATATTATTTTCCTGAAGGCATCAATAATTTTTTCAATACATGACTGATTCCTGTCCATGAATTTAGATCAATATATGAAAAAGCTAATGAACAGAAAAAATTACAACTATTAGATAATGTGTTTGCGTGAAATAGTTCAACGGTGAAATGATTGTATACGCCTATCAATATTTTTAATCAGGATTATATCTTTGAAGTAGTTATGGCAAAAGCAGGTAAGCCTTTGGAGTATGCAGAAGTAGAATATTTTGAGGGTGTTGATCGTACTGATATTCCTACATTATATAAAATATGAACTATTGTACATGAAATTTGACACCATATTTTTGCAGAGAAAATAGATTGAACCGATCTTATGAAACCGTGGACTACTGTTATCGATCAGACCTGACCTTTGACAAAATATGCCAATATGTATGCAGAAAAATGAGCTCTTTATTACAACGAGAATATGTGAGAAGCAATCAGAATATTTGTCACTAATAGACCATTTACAACAACACTTCCCAGCAGTAGATGTTTTCATTACGAAATATTTTCCTATGATACATCCTTATGTTAAATAAAAAAAGTCTATCAATACGATAGACTCTTATCTATTTGATAATAGTATTACCAATTATTTACGTCAACATCTCCACTTCCCATAATGCTAATTGTGGGTTTATTACGTACAAAATCTACTTCAATATCTCCACTTCCCCTTATAGATAGATTGGCGTTTTCTGCTTTCCCACCGAACTTAATATCTCCGCTGCCTTGTATGCTGGCAATCATATTGATTACATTACCTTTTTTTATTGTAATATCACCGCTACCCGTCAAATGTGTTGTGAGGTTACCCACTACTTTGGACACGGTAATATCACCGCCACCTTGTATACATAAGATAGCGTTTTTTACTGCACCTACCTTTATATCTCCGGCAGTTGTTGATAATTCTATATCACCTTCTGTATCACCGATAGATATATCTCCGTTACTTGTTTCGGCTTTAATATTGATACCTTGGGGAACCTTTATATTGATTATGATTCCCTGTTGGTTATTGCCAGTGATGATAGTAGTGCTACTAGAGATAATAGAATTTCTACTGAAAATATTTCCGATATGGAAAGAATTTCCCGTAATGATTGTTCCTCCAGAGATGTTCATTCCTCCTGATGAATTGGTATTTAGATCTTTTATTGTGAGTGTGTTGTTGCTTATTTCACATGAGATCTTTTTTACTTTTGCTTCAGGACCAGTTACCGAAACCTTAATCTTACTGTCGTTGTGAATTTTTACTTCTACTTTGGTTTGTACATTAAGTAAATGTAATAGAGAGGCTGAGAATTCTTTTTCTTCTGTGATATGTTTTTTGGAAACACTCTCATCCGGATTATTAATATGAATATATCCGCCGCCTTTATTTACAATTTTACCTGTTGTTACATCACACCAACTTCCATCTGAAAAGGTTACTTTGGTATTGATGATAGACCTGACTTCTTTGTCTGAATAGACAGGAATACCGTTAATATTAGTTATTTCTTGCATTTTATTATTATTTTTGTTTATTTATACTATAATTATTTGCTTTTAAATGTCAATCTTTGTGTAATAATAAAAAAAATTAGCATTTCAGCTAATTCATTTAACTCAGGGCGTAAGGGGATCGAACCCCTGACAACGGTTCCGAAGACCGCTATGTTAACCACTACACCAACGCCCCATTCCAGCTATTTTGTTAATAGCTTGATTGTTCATTCTTGTAATTGCTTTAAAACCTCAGCTTTTCCATCTTGTGGAATCTCTGGATTTGTCTCGATAAATTCTATCAATTTTATTTTCATTTCTTGTGTGAACTCACGTTTAGTTATTTTCTCAAATTTTTCAACAGCTTCGTACCAATGAGCAAATATTTCTAACAATTCATAATCATTAGAACTTATCTGATATACTATTCCATTTTTATTGGGTAATTTATCTGTTTTGAGAAAAACTCCTAATTGTTTTAGGATACTAATTATTTCATCAATTTTATCTTGCATTTGCAAATATCATCAAGATAGAGGAAGTTGAATTTTGCAAGATTGTAGTTCTTTATTTTTCGTTTCAAATTTTCCATATATTATCATTAGACCAAATAATAAACTGGATATTTTATCTAAATCACCAGCACTCACTATAACTGGATTTAAATCGTCAACTAAAATTCCTTTTTCAGTTTTTTTCAGCGCACATTTGCTTCCAATTTTTTTTAAAATATTATTCTTTTCTGCTAATTCCCTTTCTTGAATATTAGGAGTGAAATAGTATTTTTCCCCAGTTTCTTCATTAAATCACTGAAAAATCCTCAATGCATCTTCAAAAAATGAGTGTGCAAAATCTACTTTTCACAAACAATCTTTTACGTATACCACACTCATATTGTCTCCAAGATTTTTTAGACTGATAATCTTCCATTCTTTTTTGTGTAATACAATAATTCATTTATCAAAATCAGAAAATGTATATCCGCTCACATGGTAGGTATATTCCTTTGTTTGGGGGATGTTTTCGTTGAAGATGGTCAGAAGATTGTTGTTGTCTTTTTGTATTCTCATGTGGTTATTTTCTTTTTAAAATTTTGTAGAGGAGAATGATTTCGATAAAATTTACCATCAATGCTGTTCCTCAACTACTTATGAATGGGAGTGTCAGTCCCGTGTTGGGGAGTATTTTTACATTTACTCAAATATTTACGAATGCTTGGATGAGAATCAATGACAGTATTCCAATTCCTATTATTTTGCTATGTTCATCTTTTATGTTGCGGACACGAGTTAGGAAGTAGTAGGCGATATAGAGATATAATCAGAGTAATACCATATTCCCCAGGAATCCTATCTCTTCCGAAAATGCTGCAAATATGAAATCACTTTGTGCTTCCGGAATAAATCAGAATTTTTGTAATCATTTTCCGTATCATTTACCTAGTAATCAACCACCACCGATTGCGAGTAATGCTTGTTGATTTTGCCATCAGATTTGTTTCGCTTGTGGATCAACGCTTGAGCTTATGAAATAGGTAAACCTTTTTTGGATGTATGCAAATCTATCACTTACCATCCCTGCAATACCTCATGCTATAAGTCAGGAAATCAATCATCAGAATAATATCCATAGTACATATTTTATTTTTGCGCCTGCATATCGACACATAATCAAGCCTACGATAGCTAGAATCATTACTGTTCCCAAATCTGGGATCAATAAGAATATTATGAAGAACATCGCGTTGAGTAACATAAATGATACAAAGAAATCTTTGGTATTTACTTTATCACGTTTCCTTATTAATCGTCATCATAAAAATAATACGTATCATAACTTGAAGAACTCTGCAGGTTGTATACTTCCAAATCATGGGATATTTATCCATCCCCTTGCCCCATTGAGCACCATACCTATTCCTGGTATAAATACTGATATCTGTAGAAACATCAAAATTACCGCTATAATGGTGATATTTTTATTTTTTTGGAAAAATTTTATAGGAATGGCATAAGTAATTCATGCCATGAACATTGCTATTACTACACTTCTCAATTGTTTAAAAAAATAGAAATAATTTGAAGGATCTCCATGTCTGGTTCCTTTTGCTATCATTGCTACGGTAAGTGAAAATGATTCGTAAATACTTACGCTAAAAATGGAAAGTAATCCAAAAACCGTTAAAATAATTCCTATTATGATAATGGGCATACTAATTCAACTAACAACTAAAAATGAATTTCTAATTTTCAAACAGTTCTTAATTTACTAGTTTTGTAGTATCTCGTGGTCTTCGTGTGGTATTGTTTTTTATCAGTGTAAGGTCTTGGCTATTTGTACTTATATACTTTCCATCAAATATACTTGCTATGAAGTTATATTTCTTTTTCATGACGGTATTTGTTTTGGCTATTTGTTTAAAGAAACTATTGTGGTTGGTATACAGATTGAAACATTCTGCAAAATCTTCGAATGGATCGCTCATTCCATATCCACTACAGAAATCTTTTTGTTTGGCTGTAGCTTTTCTGATCGTTTCTTTGTCTCGTGAGAGTTTATAAAACGATAATGAGAGATCGTCGATAGCAAATTTTATTTTGTTGAATTCTGTATAATTCTTGTCTTTTTCAGATGATGATCATTGGATATATCAGAGATCCGTGATGTGTCCTATTTCATGTGTGGAAAGCTCGATAAATTCTTTTCTAGATTGCACAGATCAGAGATTAAATACGATACTTGTCCGATCTGCATATCATCTTCTTTCTCAGTTGCCTTTGTTGATTTCTATATTTGTTATGACATCTTCTATTTGTTTGTCTTCATTACTATTGGTATCGATAAATTGTAGTATTTTGTCTATTATTTTGATATAGCTGTATTTTTCTGTAGCTACAAAATTTCCATTGAACTGTATTTTGTCACATATGTTTATGCTTGCACATAAATTATCTAAATTTTTTTGACTGTTTGCTGCGAAATGTCATGTCTGTGGCTGTATATTACCACTTTCTTCTAGATATGATTGTTCCAAATCTGTGTTGCTTTGTGGTGTATTTATTTCTACATAATCTTTGGTGTTTGGTAGCAACTTTTCTCATACATGAAAAACATTGAATACTAACAACAGATAAAATACTGTTGTTATAGCTATAAATTTGATGAGTGTGATTATTTTTTTCTTCATAGAGATTGCCCGTGATAAATATATTTAGCTGTTATTTGAATATATTGTACCGCTTGATGTCATCCAAAATGTTTTGTTCGCTAGGTCATCTTGCGTTGAATAGGATGATCTCTTTGAGCGCAACTTTGTTGGCATAGAGGAACAAAATAAAATTGTATCATCAGATTATTATTTTGTTTTTGGATTGTTTTGCTTTGAAAATATTCTTTCCAATACCCCCAGTGATGTTTTCTACGAGTAGTGTGGCTTGTTTGTTTATATCGTTTTTACATAAATCTTCAAATATTTTTTTAGATTCTTCCTTTTTGGGGGAAAAGATGAAATATGAGATATCTTCTGGTGATTTTTTGACTTCATCGACGATATATGTTACCAATTTATCTACAAATGGCGGTATAACTTTTATATTTTGCGTGTTGATTGCTTCTTTATCACTGAGTTTGATACCCTGCGTATTTGTGTTGGTAAAAAATACCACTTTGTTTTTGAATATATCAGTAAATTCTTTCCAGTCCGTGAATTTCTGTGCTTCACCATAGGTGAAATAAAAGTCTCCATTACCGTACATTTTTTTGAATACATTCACAATTCCATCAAATACTTTTTGTATATGAGCGATGTGTTTCTCCAATATCGCATAATTTTCTTCTGACAATATCTTTTTAAGACTTTCTTTTTTTGCAAGTAATTGTTCTCGTAAGAGATTACTTTGGTAAAAATCTCCATGATCTCTTATAGGATCGTGTTGTACCATAGTAGCGTCTGTCTTTATGAAGAGCTTCGTACTTTCACTAAACAAAATACCTATATATACCTGGAATGTATTTACGAATTCTTGTAATTCTTCTGACTCATTTGTGGTTCCTTGAATCTGATTATCTATCTTTTGTTGATAGACAAATGATTCCAAAATATTCAAGGTATAATATACATCACAAGGACTCGAGAGAAAAAAATTGTAGGTTTTGTATCGTTGTTCTGTATCGAAAAAGCAGATGTCATAGTCTTTATACATTTCTTCGTTGTCTTGCATCGCAGCAAATAATCCGTGATGTGTTGTGAGAATAATAGGATATTTTGTCTGATTTCTTGTGTCTTTGATATAATAATAGATTCTATAATCTGTCTGGCTATTCAAATGCAAAATACCAAGACCTCTCTTGAGATGCGAGATATATTTGATAACAAAAAGACATTCTTCTTGGGTAAATGTTCCTTTGTTCAAAAATTTTTGAAATGTTTCTTGATTGATCATCTGTTCTTCTCTGGTGAATCCGATATTTTTTACGCCCATATCATTCAATACCGCTTTGGCGATATCGAGTTTTTGGATATTTTGAAATGTCAAAATAACGTTTTTATTTGCTGCCAAAGAGGTGAGGAGATCTTTGATTGCTATATTTCCAATATAATATTTTTTCTGATTTTCTAAATTGTTCGTATCGATTCATTCGGCTGTCTTGACCATGTTGGTGTTGCTTGGCATTATTTTTTCCAATGCAGGGAAATGTATTTTGATCTGTGGAACATTTTCGTAGTTACTCAAATTCAACATCTCTTTCCAAATCCCTTCTGTCTGCTTGATGATATGTACTAAATTTGGATAGGCTTTGATTAACTCGTACAGATATTGTACAAAATAAAGAAATAATTTATTACTATTTTTGGTATCAAAAAATGCGTCATGATTTTTTTCTTCGCCATGATCTTCGTCGCTAAAAATATTGGTAAATAATTTCTCTGATTTTAGATTTTCTATCAATACTTCCAATGCATAACTCGGTGCATAATGCACTATAGTCTGAGCAAGCGGCATCGTGTCAATTTTTTCATGATAGGTGAGTGTAGGGAAATATTTTTTCAAGAAATCGAGATCAAAATTGATGTTATGTCAGATGATTATCGAATTTTCTCAGAAAAATTTCTGTATTTCTTGTTCTACTATTGCTCTTGTGGGAGCAGTTTCCAACTCACTTATTGAGAGTCCTGTAATGAATCCAACAATGTGTTTGAGTTCATCGGTCTTTTGGTCTGGTTTGATAAGTGATTGATATTCACCGATAATTTTTCCGCTTTCATCAAATTCTATGATTCCTATTTGAATAGGCTCATCCTTTGTGATATCGAGTCAAGTTGTTTCAAAATCTAATCAGATATATCTGAATTTATTGTTTAGTAACATAATGAGTAATTCAATGATAAAATGTTAAGATATCATTCCTGACTTGATTCGGAATCTATACTTTGTTGTTTTGGTATGGATTCCGGCTGCAACATTTAACGCCGGAATGACGTCGATACGGTGGGATTATTTTCTGTCAAAATCTGCTGGAATTTCTCCCCGTATCTCTGTTTCTCGTTTACGGATAGGTATAGTGAAATCATGGGTTTTGACTCGGGTTACCGCTTCTTGGAGCTTTTCTAGAAGTTCTTTTGTTTCCTCGGTATATGTTAGGGTCGTCTTAATTTTTTTGGATCTCATCCACGCGATAGCAGTTTCAGAATCGCTAAATATACATTCATATTTGTTTGGTGATGATGAACTAGGTGCGTGGGATTTGTGTGTTTTTTCTAGTTTCTCAATATATCTGATAGCTTCATAAATAGCCAAAAATTCTCCAATGTTATTAGTTCCCATTGAGTAAATAGGTGAACGAAATACCTCTTTTCGTGATTTGAGATCTACCGCTCTATATTCCATCACTCATGGATTTCCGCTACATGAAGCATCTACACAGAGTGCATTGGTGGTGATTGGTATTTTTACTTTCATGTGTTGATATAGGAATAAACTGTTCTTTTTTATCTTTTTTATAAAAAAAAACAACCGAATAAAAATCCGGTTGCTATTATTGTCTCATGAATGATGTAACAAACTTACTTTGATATTGTTCGAATGTTTTTTGCAAAACTTTTCGTCAATAGTTTAGCAACTTTGTCCACCTTTTTCACTAAATTCTTTTCACCTAGCACATCATCATAACTTTTGCTTTTTCTTGCGTTAACAAAATCTTTTTTGAATGCTTGGTATGCTCGCTTGTACTGGCGTTTTGCTTTCCCGGAAATTTTAAATTTATTGTCGCTTGGTTTTTCAAAACTTAGCTTAATTTTTTTAAATTTTCCATTTAAAGCATTTTCCTGTACCTTAACGCCTGTTTCTATCATATCGAGTTTGAGGCATTCTGCGATTTTAGGTTTCATTCTTTTTTCGTACTCTTTAATTACATCGATTTTGTCAGTGTTTGAATATAACTCTGCCAAAATCTCTTGAATGACCTCTTCCTGTGCTGTACACAGTGCAGAAATAGTTGTTGATTTATCAGACGATGATGATGTTGTGTCTTTTTTTTGCCCATAACTACTGCTTATAGTAAGGCAAAGTATTGTAACAATCATTGCAAATGTTCTCATAGTATAGCGTTTTAGTTATTTTTTGTTTTGTTACACCTAATATACTTATATAATACAAAATGTCAAGTCAATTTTTGTATAAATAATTATTGTTTTTGCTTGCGTATACAGTTAAAAAAACACCCCATTTTTCGATGAGGTGTTTGTTTTGTATTGGAGAAATTATTGTTTCTCGTTTACTTGTTCTATTACTTCCATCTTTAAGAATGGAATATTGTCTTTGAACTCTAGTTCACAATTTATTTTTTGTCCTCATAATGATAAATTCTTATTGTTTGTCAATATTCGTTTTTGATTTTCTTTCATGGTTATTTCTATTGGATCGCTTGTTTTACTTGTGGTGTCTGTCAGTGTGATCTTTACTGGACTAGTTTTGTCTTTGAGGTATGCTAATCTACTTGTATTGTCTTTATTGTTGATTTTTACTCCTCTTAATTTGTCTCCTTTGGTGGATGCTTGGATTTTATCCAACAATACAAGATTATCTAATCTTCTTTTCATTTCTGCTTTAGCTTCTTCCAATCCATCGAGTTTTTCTAAAGAGAAATTGTTTTTACCTTTTTGTTTTATAGCCATATAATCATAGTAATATTTCTGATCTGTACTTGATCGTAATTTTACTTGGATTATCTTTTTGTCTGTATCCTGTTTGGCGTAATTTTCTTCTTCATATATGCTTTTGAATGTTGATTCATAATCAGTTTCTCCTATTCCCAAATTTTCTCTTCCGTTTCCTGCAAAATATTTCTTGTAGGAACCAAAAAGTACGTCATTGGGTTTTATGATTTGTGGTTTCTTACTTGCTCCTGTATCTTCTTCGAGTTTTTTGTCACTATCAAGTTTGATAGTACACATCTCATGTTTATTGTTTGAAAAGGTGTAACTATCTTTGAAATTGCTTTTCAATAGTTCTATATTTTCGCTCTTGAGATTTATTGCTACTTTACCATTGGTATATTCTACTTCTTCTGTCTTTATTTTTGCGACATCTTGTAAATCTACATTATCAAGTTTTTTTACGCTGAAATTTTTGCTATCACTACTATCTACCTTTAGTTCATAGTAGTCACCTTTTTCATAGTCTATCACATAGATTTTTTCCATTTTATTTCCATCATTATCACAAATTTGCAATCCTGTTCATTCTACTTTACAATATATATTTTGTTCAAGATATTGGTTACTTCATTTTTCGTATGCATTAGCCAATTTTCGACTATATAATCCACGGCCATCTGGTCCTATCATTTTTGATGTTTTATAACTTGTTTCATCAGCGTTTTTGATACTTGGTAACATAAATACATTTCCTGTAAGTGTTGTACTCAATTGTTTGAGTGCTGTAAAAATTGTTTCTTTTTCTTGTCTGATTCTTTCCATATAGAGCTCTGTTGTTTGCCAATTTTTATCTTTCTCTTTTGGGGTTTTGAAATTTAATTGTACTGAAGATGTTTTGTCTTTTGTTACTATCCCTGGAGTCAATACCACTCATTTGTTTGTTGCATCTTCATCTTCCAAAACATTTTCTATATTTATCTGTGCATCTTTATCGCTGAAATCTACTTCTTTTTCTTCGCCATTAGTTTTTATTTTTACCGATATGATTTTGTAGTCTTGATCATAGTATATTGTTCATTTCTCTTCTCCTGCGAGTAAGATATTTCCACTTGCATCTTTTTGTTCTCCAAACAATATTGTTCTTTTGTATCATCATTTTCCATCAACGAATTCAATTTTTCCTAATGAAAATGCTGGTGATTTTACCTCATACTTGTTGTTGTCGCTACCTCTGTCTGTCTTCTCTCATGAAAAAATGTCAGAAAATAATTTTTTGCTGGTTCCTTTTTCTGCGTTTCTTAATGTTTCTTCTTGGTCTTCTATCATCTTGATACTTGGTACTCCATCTGCGCTTGTAGGTGTGTTAATAGTATAAGATATATTATCTATACTTACTGATTTTTTTTGTTTGTTGGTAAATGTGTATTTTCTTGTGTTTGTTGCGTTGTCTATTGTCATAGTGAATGGTATATTCACCTTTTGTTGTTTCCCATCGTTTTTATTGAAGGTGATTTCAAAATTATATTCTCCTTTTTTGCTTCCTGCGACTTTGCTGATTTTTCGATTGTTTTGAAAATCTGTATTGTGGCTATCTTTTAGTGTTCCCACAAAAATTCTTTCTATCTTATTTGCTAAGAAATCTTCCTTGATCTCTTTGAATTCAGGGTTTGTCATTTCTTTGTGCTCTGTATAGATACTTTCATATCCTGACGTAATTGATTCTTGGATATTGTTCATGACACTGAGTTCTGCTATGCCATTATCATTTACTTTTGTCTGCATATAATATACTACTTTTTTACCTGATTCTGTCTTATGTTTATCATCGAAAACGAAATCTGTATCTTTTGTTATTGTACCTTCTATTTTTTTCCACTGACTTATTTGTCCTGCTTGTTGACTATCTGGTGTGATAATATTGTTTTCTGTATCCAACTGTATAGTAAATTTATCAGTTTTTGTTTTTGTTTCATCGGTTTTGTCTTTGACAAAACTTACTCCGTATTCAAAATCTATACTTGATCATGTGATTTTTGTTGCTTTATAATCAGCTTTTTTGTCTGCATCTTTATCGTTTGTCTCCAATTGTTTGTTTAATGCTTCTATAGTTTTTTCATTATTAAATGTCGGAATGATATCTTTTTTTTCTGCTTTATCAGTTGCTACTGATTGATTTGCTACATCGTAGAGAAATAATCCTTTTCTTACTCATGCTGTGCTTGCTTTTACTTCAATGGTTTTATTGGGAGCATTATAAACAAATTCTAATCCTGAATATCATTTGATAGCAACGGTATAGATACCATTTTTATACACGATAGTGTTTGATATGTCTATTTCTCTGCTGATAGCTTTTCCGTTGAGTGTAAAATGTTCATATATCTCTTTTTTAAGACTGATGATTTCTGCCGTTTCTACATTATCTACGGGTGTTTCTGTTGGTGCTATTGTTATTGTATTTGGTGTTCATATAGTGTTTGGTACATAGGTTCCTGGATTAGGTCAATGTGCTCCTGTACTTCCTGCTCCACTTATTATCGGTGCACTAGCACCAGTTCAAGCTGCCGTTATAGGGGCTGTAGTTCATGTTCACGTACCAGTTCCACCTGTTGTTCCATTGTTTACTCCTGTTGAAGTAGCAATAATTTTGGTGTTTGTTTGTTCTTTTTGATCTTTAGCGTTTTCTGTTTTTGTTACGGTAAGATATATTCCTATAAATCTATCTGTTTCTACGCTAGCGTTATTTTTACTTTTACCTATGATACATTTATCCCAATCAATAGTTAATGTCAGTTTTGGTTCTGGATCTAATGTTTTCATGGTAGTAAGTGTATCTATAAATCCCTGAGCTATTCTTGCTCAGATAAGATAACGATTACCAAGTTGTATTTCATTTGTTGTCGAACCTACTAACTCATCTTTGATTTTTGTTTTGATATTATCTTCTGATAAATCATTTATTATACCTTCGATTACTTTTTTATTATCTGCATTGAAATTAGTTTCGAGCGCCTTTAGTGCAGCCAATTTTAGTGTTCGATCAGCTTGTGCTGGTTCTAGAGGCATTGTCTGTAAATCCGCTCATGCAGAAATTGTTGCAGTTACTGCAGTAATTGTTTTTCATTTTTCTATTGCTGTTTTAGTTTCGATTGTTGTTTTTGTTGCATCAATTATGTCTTTTGTTTCTATATCTGATTTACTTGATACAAAAGTTCCTGTGTAATTTGGTGTATTTTTTACTTCAACTTTGTTTTCTACTTTTACGGGATTGATGGTGAGATAATATGCTTTTGCTAATGCTTTGTAATCAGGTGTTGTTGTTTTGTCTGTTTCATTTTTCAACATTGCTCATAACACACATACTTCATAGAGATCCATCTGTACTGGTGTTAATTTATTATATTCCATATTGAATATTGTTGATTGATCTTTGTTTATTGTTTTTCCAATCTCTGTATCGATAGTTGTTTTGAGTCCATCTTTTTTTCCTGACACTGTTTCATTGTTTATGTCTGTGAGTATTGTCGTACTTGTAAGTCCTTTCAATAAGATTTGAAAATCAGTATCATCTTTTACGAGAGTATTAAATTCTTTAAGATCTGCATCAGAAAAAAGTTCTTTTTTGTCAGTAATTTCCTTTTTTTCATTTGCAAAATGTGTGTCTAATGTTGCTTTGTCGATAGATGTCATCTGGATTTATTACAAATAATAAAATAGATTATTTTTTGATAAGATTCATTAAGTTATTGAGATCCACTTCAGTGTGGCTTTTGTAAATAAGACCCAAAAACATATGCAAAAGTTGCATAATCTGTTTGTCGTTGATGAGACCTTTTTGGATTAATACTTTGAGTCCTGCCGCAGCTGCTCGTTTTCCTTCGAGTTCTGTGAGCATAGTAAGGAGATAGTCTTTGTCGGTTTTTTTTGTTGTAGCCATCTATGACTTAATGAATAATTAAAAATGAATAATGAATAATGTTGGTATCCTTTTTTATTGTTTTTTTATTCATCAACCTGTATAGTAGTATAATTTTACCCGTAAACAGAAAAAAAGCCAAAAATTCCTGGCTTTTTTCTCTTATTTACTTCTCTTTTTGTAAAATCTATATATAGCTTGTTTTTTTGAGTGTTAATTGCTCACTAAATAGCCTTCTGTGAGTTTTATCGTAGTTCGGTTTTGTGATATGGTATATGTTTGATTGTTTTTGGAGAGATATTGCGTAATCACTTTCCCTTTCAGATCGAATCCTATAGTGCCTATTTCTTTTCCATTGTGTTGTACGGTAAAATTGATTGCCGTTACTCTTTCTATGAGTGGTTTGCTTTCATCGCTACTATACTCAAACACCTTGTCTCCTGTCGCTTTTTCTATAGTAAACCCTTTGGGTTCTACGGTGTATGTACTTATCATATTTTGGACTTCTTTTATTTTTTCTACGGTTTGTACGGTTTTGGTACTTTTGATCAGTTGATCTTGTTTATCTACCAATAGTTGTGTTATTACCATCATTTTCTTTAACTGTGTATCGTGTCATTGTTTTTTGAGTATAAATGATTTTTTGACACAGATATCGTAGAGTCATAAGAGTATTTTTTTGTCCAATCCGTCTATGATAGTATTGATTGTTTTTTTGTCGTCGGTGGTGGTTATGTTTTTATATACTGACTTTACCGTGTTTTGATCTGCCTTCGATAATGATTTCCAGTCTGTATATCTGTCATTCATATTTCTATTGTCGTCGTTTGGATCAGGTTGTATTGTTTCTATGATGGTAAATACTTCGTCTTCTCCTGTATTTCCCATTATTACTGTTTTTGTTGGCGCGATATCTGGTTTCTTTTCTTTTGTGTATTCTTTATTTCATGCTATTTCCAAGGTAACATTTTTTGTTTTGGAAACTTCTTGTTCTGGTATCACTATTTCTTTTTTTTCTTCTCTCTTATGAGTATCTTCTCCGTTGGATTTTACTATTTTTTGTCCTCATCCTAGTAATAATGTAATCAATGCTGCAGTCGTCATAGTTTTTATTATTTTGTTTGTTATTGATGATTTTTTTAGATTTTTTTCTGATTGTTTTTCTTCTTGTTGTTTTTTCTGGAGTAGGGTATTTAATTTTGTTTTTTCTTGGTTTTCTAGGATGTGTAGTACTTCGAGTTTTTTTTGTAAATTTTTTAGTTTTATGTTTTCTTTTTTTTCCAAAATTTCCAACTCTGCGAGTCTTTTTTCCATAGCTTGTGTGGTGTTTTTTTCTTGCATTACTCGTCACGTGGATAAAAAATATATATCTATTTTATTCTCAACTACGAAAAAAAGCCAGAAATCTCTGACTTTTTCTTATTATTTACTTCCCTTTTATAAAAAAACATATGTAATGGTGTGTTTTGGTTGATTAGACTGATACATATTCAACGATACTATTATAACGTTTCTTGCTCTGCTGATGTGCCGATTTTTAGGTGTGACCGCCAGCAGGTGTTGTCGGATTGTCTATCTTTTTGTTATGTATATTTTAAAGAGTGGAGATTAAACTGAGTTTAGTATAGGGAAAATACTAACTTTTTCAATTAAAAAAACCCGGATTACCGGGTTGTTTCTGAACAGAGAACGGTTATTGTTATACCGCATAATATCCCGAATATCAAGATATTGATCATTTGGAACAACAGAGTTAAATCCAGTTCAGCAAGTAACATTTGCTGTTGGATATTTATTTTTATCAACTCGCAATTGTTCTGTATTTGTTTGTCGATCAAAATAATCTGTTCGTTCCCCATGCTCTCTTTCAGAGAATCGCTTTCTGTTTTGATGGTAGCAATCTTGTTGTCCTGATCAGTTATTTCTTGTTGTAACTGATCGTACTCTGCAATATATCTTTCCAGTTTTTCTTTGGGAAATCCAGGAGTATGTCCCAGAATCCAAACTCTTGTATTATAATTTGCTATTAAGCCAATTATTATACAGATATTGGTAACTAGTAAGATAAGACAGATACTGATGATATTTTTTTTGTTTTCATATATTTCAAATTTTTTTATACTTATACACTTTTTTTCTTAAATGTCAAGTTAATTTAAAACAAAAAAATCTCACTCTCTATTCCTTGTTTTCAAAAACAGATAGATGTCATACAACTCGTCGCTATCTGACATATGTCTGATTACTGACAAGTTGTGGTAAGTAAACGGACATAGTTATTTATTGACTTCGATATTTATCTTTATAACCCTGGTACTATTGTTTTCTATACTTCCCATCTGGTAAAATAGTCCATTGGCGAATGGGGCGTAAAATGGTGCTTGATAATAAATGTCTCCGGTCACATTTGTCACTTTGATATATTGTGGGAAGTAAATAGTTGCTTTGGTTTCCCATCGTTTTCTGACTTTCCCTTGTCCTGGTTCGTCGTACATTCCAGATTTCAATCCTAAAATCGCCATCTCTCTGTCGGTGATCTGGATTTCATATTTCTTTTCAAATTCTTTGATAAGTGCTGGATAGTAGTCGGGTATTCAGAATTTATAATAGATATTGATGGTGTATTTCCCATTCTTCAAATCACGGATATCTACGATATCGCTCTTGCTGTCTTTCTGTATCATTCATTGTTCGTTATTGATCTGGATGTGTTTGGTGAGGAATCCGTCGATTTTATTATAACTCGTGTTGGTGTCCCAGAAATATATATAATTTGGATCAAAAATATTCGTCAGATTGTGCTTGGTAAGTGTGGCGTTAAGTCCTGTAGAGACGTTTGAGAGATATATCGTCACAAATTGCTTGTTGGCTATTTCGTCAAACCTGTTGACGACATTTTTTATAATATTTCATTTCTGACTATCAAAATATTGTTTGATTTCTTTGATGTACAATTCTTTTTTATTTCCACGGACTTGCTTCCTGATCAAGTCGACTGATGCATTGAGAAATTGTCGTTCTTGTACTTTCTGTTTAAATGTCGTAAAGAAACTTTCCAATAGGTCTGATCTGATAAATATGACTCATTTGATATCTTTATATAATAATTTGTTGTATAAATCTGGTTGCATAGTCTGTTGTACTTTCGACATTTCAAATGTTTTGTTGAACATCAATTCATAGAGGTCTTTGAGATTTTTCCCATCGATATCAGAGAATCAGAATTTGTTTCCTGCGATAAACCCAATTTTGCGATCTGGTAAAAATGGTGCAGTTCGTTCTGGCGCCATGATACGCGTCCTATATGCGATGAAGTCTGGGTAATATGAATCTACGATTTCCAATGTCTTGATGTGTCATTGGTCTACTTTGATAAATGCAAATGATCAGAAAAATCATCAGTTCGGCCTTTTTTCGTTCGTATTTTGTAATATGACCAAATAGTTGAATGACTGATTTTTTCCTAAGAGTTCAAAAAATTCTTTTTGATATACTTTTATATCTGACAAAAAATTTATGAGTTTATCGTAATTCGAAAACCCTACTTTTTTTAGGTATTCTTTATTTTGTTCTATATATTCCCAGCAGAGATTAATCTCTTTTTCTTTGGTGATGAAAATATTTTCACCTTTATTATATCCTTGGATAATATCATCTAAGGTAAGCAAAAAGTGTGAGAGGTCTTTGTCAAACGCCCAAAAATAAAATGCTATCTGACCAAGATTTTGTTGAAAAACATCTATTTTATCTTTGCTAAATACCATGTCACTGATTTTTGCAAAAAACGTGAAAATAATAAAACATATAAGAATAAGCCCTACAAATGCGCCATTCATATATTTTATATAGCTTTTCCAGGTTTTTTTTGTCGCTTGGGTGATTCAAAAAGATTTCATGTTTCATGGAAAAATAAGATGCTTTACTACTATTTACCTATTTCTTTTTTTGAAACAAGTAAATTTTCTGGTTTTTTTGCTTGAAATTACAAATAAGATTGTTATATAGTCAACCAGCTTTATTTTTTTGTATTGCTAAAATACATTAAGATATGGGCATGTAGCTCAGTTGGTTAGAGCGCGTCTCTGATAAGGACGAGGTCGGAGGTTCGAGTCCTCCCATGCCCACCAGATATGCCAGGGTAGCTCAGTGGTAGAGCAGAGGCCTGAAAAGCCTTGTGTCGGCAGTTCAATTCTGCCTCCTGGCACCAATTATTTCATGAAAACAAAGATGTATTATGTGTATATTTTAGAGAGGTCTGATGGTAGTTATTATTGTTGATCTACTCAAAATATTAATAAAAGATTATATTGGCATAATGCTTGAAGTGTTCAGTCTACAAGACATTATAGACCATTAAAACTTTTGTTTTCCAAAGAATATTGAGAAAAAACAGAAGCTCAAAAAACAGAAAGAAAATTAAAGAAAATGAAAAGTAGAAAAATTATTGAAGAATTTATGTCATGACTATGGTAGAGCAGTCCCGATAAATCGGGATGTGTCGGCAGTTCAATTCTGCCTCCTGGCACCATTATATTAGTAACTCACATTACAATTGGTCGATATCAATTCAAGTCTAGTCGGGGATTAGCTCAGATGGCTAGAGCGCTTGGTTTGGGACCAAGAGGTCGCGAGTTCGAGTCCCGCATCCCCGAAATTTTGAAGATTTCGACAATTGTAAGTTTTGACTAGGTGGATTGTCAAAACAATATAGACAAGTATTCGCATTGGCGACATATCCCCTGAAGGTCCAAGTGACCTTAAAACTATGCTGTAGATACAATGCTCCCTTTGTGGATTAATTATGTACGGCACTGTGGTTTCGTAAAGAATGATAGCATAATTTCTACGGAAATTATTGACTACCATGTCGATCGAAATCAGTATTTTGTTTAAAATCGTTAAAAATCTATTGCAATCTGTGTCGAAATTTGTATCTTGGTTGTCCACATCTTTTTTTTTGTCTAAAAATGTATATTTATTTTAACTTTTAATATATTTATCTAATGGCTAACAAAATTCACGTAAATGTTGGTACTATCGGTCACGTAGATCATGGAAAGACAACATTGACAGCTGCTATGACAGCAGTATTATCTACCGAAGGACTCGCTAAATCTATGGCTTTTGATGCAATCGACAATGCTCCAGAAGAAAAAGCAAGAGGTATTACTATTAATACTAGACACGTAGAATACGAAAGTGAAACAAGACACTACGCACACATTGATTGTCCAGGACATGCCGACTATGTTAAAAACATGATCGTTGGTGCTGCTCAAATGGATGGAGCTATTCTCGTAGTAGCTGCAACTGATGGACCAATGCCTCAGACAAGAGAACATGTTCTTCTTGCTAAACAAGTTAACGTTCCAAGAATCGTTGTATTTTTGAATAAATGCGATATGGTTGCGGATCCAGATGAACTTGAACTCGTAGAAGAAGAAATCAGAGATGTTTTGAAAAAAAATGGATTTGATGAAAATGCTCCTATTATTAGAGGATCAGCTCTTAAAGCTGGTGAAAATCCAACTGATAAAGAAGGTGCTGCTAAATGTATCTGGGATCTTGTTAAAGCATTGGATGAATATATCCCAGTTCCTGTAAGAGATAACGACAAACCTTTCCTTATGCCAGTAGAAGATGTGTTCTCTATCAAAGGAAGAGGAACTGTTGCGACAGGAAGAATTGAAAGAGGTGTTCTCAAGATGAATGAAGAATTTGAAATCATTGGGCTTGGAATGGAACCAAAAAAGACAGTTGTTACTGGAATCGAAATGTTCCACAAACAATTTGATACTGCTGAAGCTGGTATGAATGTTGGATTACTTTTGAGAGGTATTGAAAAAGACCAAATTGAAAGAGGACAGGTTCTTTGTAAACCAGGAAGTGTAAAAGCTCATAATAAATTTGAAGCTGAAGTATATGTATTGAAGAAGGAAGAAGGTGGAAGACATACACCTTTTATGACAGGATACAGACCACAATTTTTCTTGAGAACTACTGATGTAACAGGAACTGCAACTCTTAAATCTGGAGTTGAAATGATTATGCCTGGAGACAATGCTAAGATTGATGTAGAATTGATCTACCCAGTAGCTATGGAAGAAGGATTGAGATTTGCAATCAGAGAAGGAGGAAGAACAGTTGGAGCATGAGTTGTAACTAAAATCTTATAATACTTTTTATACTTTATTGCTCCGCCCCGGAGTTTTCCGGGGTGGAGAGTTAAATTATAAGAAAAATTGTTTTACTATATATACCCTTATTAGTATGGCTGACAAAAAACCACAACAAACAAAATTGAGAATCAAACTCAAGAGTTATGATATAAAAATGTTAGAATCTTCTGTTGGTAAAGTAGTTGGACTTTTGGTTAAGTCTGGTGCAAATATCAAAGGACCTATTCCACTTCCTAAACAAAGGAAAGTGTACACTGTTTTGAAATCAAACTTCAAATTCAAGAACTCTAGAGAACAATTTGAAAGAATTACGTATTCTAGAATGATTGATGTTGTAGAAACAGGATCAAAAACTATGGAATACCTCCAAAATCTTGCAATACCTGTAGGAGTGTTAGTTGACGTTAAAGTATTTTAATTAATGCAGAATGTAGAATTCAACATTCAGAAACTCAAAAATTAATTTAACATTCAAAATATATTTATTAGTTATACTATATATATCATGAACAAAGGTTGATTGATCGTAGCAAAACAAGAAATGACCAAAATGTGGATTGGAGATAATTTTGTGCCTGTTACTTTGGTTAAATTGGTTCCCCAAGAAATTGTGAGATACAAAACTCAAGAAAAAGATGGATATGTATCAGCAGTAGTTGGTGTAGAAAAAAAGGAACTCAAAAAAGATAAGGGTCAGAAAATTACATATAAAAAAGAACAAGAATATAAAGTAGATGATGCTTTTGTTTCTGCTCATCAAGCTGGCTGTGTACTTGATCTTGAATTACTCGAAGGAGTTGCTTTAGTCGATGTAACTGGTGAAGCAAAAGGAAAGGGTTTTCAAGGAATGGTTAAAAAATTTCATATCAAAGGTGGATGAGCTACGCATGGTCACAAGTTTACTAGAACAGGTTGATCAAAAGGAAATAGAAAACCAAGAAGAACGCTCAAAGGGCATCCTCATGCTGGACATATGGGTACTCAACGTGTAACGCTTAAAAACATTTCTATTGTTGAAAAGATAGTAAAGGATAATGAAACATTAGTTGTTCTTAGATGATCAGTTCCAGGTGCATATAATTCGTTATTAACACTTACAATCAAATAATTCTTTTTATGTTTGTTTACCTCTCTCTACGATGGCTTATACTATAGATATATATGACAAAAGCGGTAAGGTTGTTTCCAATTTTGCCCTTGATGAGACACTTTTTGCTGATTCTTTGGTAAATAAGGATCTTATTCATGAATACTATTTATTACAAATGAGTAATGCTCGTCATAATATTGCTTCAGTAAAAGGAAGATGAGAAGTACATGGATCAGGTAGAAAACTCTACAAACAAAAGGGAACAGGTGGAGCAAGACCTGGAGATAAAAATTCTCCTGTAAGAAGATGAGGATGAGTTACTTTTGGTCCTAGAGGTGTAGAAAATTATACTAAATCTATGAATAAGAAAGCAAGAAAAATAGCACTCAATAGTATTATTACATTGAAAGCAAAGGCTGGTGAACTTATGTGACTTAAAGACATTACTTTAAGTGCTCCAAAAACTAAAGAAGCTCAAGAAATTCTTAAAAATATATGAATAGCTACCAAGAAAGTTCTTTTTGTTATAGCACAGAAAGATGAGAGTATACTCAAATCATTTAGAAATCTTCCTAAGGTAAAATACCTTCATGCAGATTATCTTAATCCTGCTGATTTGATGTGATACCACACTGTTCTTTTCTTGGAATCAGCATTAGCAACACTTAATACTAAATAATTCTTTTTACTACCTTTATGTGTATTCCTATGACCTTTAAGCAAATACTTCAAGCAAGAGCGAAAAAAAATGTTACTGGAAAAGTAATCAAAAAAGTTTCTCCTTATGGGGTAATTCTTTGTCCTATAGTAACAGAAAAAACTCACAAACAACAAGAATCAGAAAATAAATATTCGTTCAAAGTTCATAGTGATGCGAACAAAAGTGATGTAAAACAAGCAATTGAATTCTTGTACAAAGTACATCCTGAATCTATTAGCATGATTAATGTGGTATACAAATGAAGAAATCAAAGAAAGCTTGTGAGAAAAGCATATAAAAAAGCTATTGTCACTCTTGGGAAAAAAGAAAAAATAGAATTAGGATCTTAAATTAATTTAGAATGCAGAATTCATAATTCAGAATTCATAATTCAGAAAATATTTACTACTTAGCATTTAGCATTTAAAATTATATAGGAATGGCACTTAAGAAATACAAACCATATACTCCATCAAGACGTTATATGATCTGATATGACTTTTCTGATTTGACTAAAAAAAGACCAGAAAAATCTCTTACTAAATCATTGGGGAGAACAGGAGGAAGAAATAATTCCGGAAAAGCTGTTACAAGATCTCAAGCTGGAGGAGCTAAAAGACTTTATAGATTGATAGATTTCAAAGGATATGATAAAGCTAATATTCCTGCAAAAGTAGCTAGTGTAGAATATGATCCATACAGAACTTCAAGAATTGCATTACTTAACTTTGTTGATGGAGAAAAAAGATATGTGCTTGCATGGAAAACAGTAAAAGTCGGTGATCCAGTAGTATGTTGAGACACTGCTCCTATTGCTCATGGAAATAGAAAACAACTTAAAGATATACCAGAATGAGTTAATGTATTCAATCTAGAAGTGACACCATTATCTTCAGGAAAACTTATTAAGACCGCATGATCATACGCAAGTATAGTTGGTAAAGATAATTTACTTAAGATAGTATTTATCAAATTGCCTTCTGGAGAAGTAAGAAAATTCAACGAGAATTGTTATGCTACTATTGGAGAAATTGGAAATGATCAACACCAACATGTTGTTGTCGGAAAAGCTGGAAGACAAAGACGACTTGGTAAAAAACCACACGTTCTTGGAAAAAATATGAATCCGGTTGACCATCCACATGGATGATGAGAATGACATTCTTCTATCGGTCTCAAGAAATGACAAAAATCATTTGCTGGTAAGAGAGTTACTCCAGGTATCAAGACAAGAAAAAATAGAAAAACTTCGACAAGATTTATTATTTCAAAGAGAACTAAAAACTAATTAATAATTAATAATGAAAAGTGAAAAATGATGGAATTTATTTATTAATAAAAAGATACCAACATTATTCATTATTAACTTTTAACTATTCATTAATGTTATTATGGCAAGATCACTAAAAAAATGATTCTATGTGAACGAGAAAATACTTATCAAAGTAAAAAAGATGAACGAAGCTGGAGATAAAAAAGTTATTAAAGTACGAGATAGGGCATGTCACATAGTTCCTGATATGATAGGACTTACCTTTGCTGTTCATAATGGAAAACAATTTGTAAGTGTATATGTTACAGAAGATATGATCGGTCATAGATTAGGAGAATTTGTTCCTACAAGAACATTTAGAGGACATCCGTTCTAACTTCATAATTTAGAATGTAGAATTCAGAATAAAAAATTCAAAAAATTATAATTTATAATTTAAAAACTTTGTATTATGGTGACTACAAAAAAGACAGAAGATAATAATCTGACTGCCACACTGAAATATGCTTTGGTGTCTGATAAAAAGATGGCATTGATAGCTCAGATGGTAAAAGGAAAAAAAGTAGAAGATGCTTTAACGCTTTTGGATGTTTTGCCAAAAAAGGCAGGAAAATTCTTGTACAAAGTTATCAAATCTGCTTATGCAAACGCTACAACAAATGGTAGTTATGACGCCAAAAAATTATATGTTCAAAAAATAGAAGTTGGTAGAGGTCCAAAGATTCAAAGAATTAGATTTGTTTCTAGATCTAGAATAAGTCATTTTGTAAAATATAGAGCGTTTGTAAAAGTTTTTTTACATGTTAAGTAAGAAATTATGTGATCAAAAGCCCATCCAATTGGAATGAGAGTATGAATAATGAAATCACGACCTGCAGAATGGTTCGCTAAATATAAAAGAACAGGTGCAGATTTTTTCGTTGAAGATATTAAAATGAGAAAATTTGTAGATGATACTTTTGGTAGAGCAGGTATCTCAAAAGTTGTGATCAGAAAAACAGCTAAAGAATGAGAAATCATTATTTTTTCTTCGAAAGTAGGAGTATTGATGGGTAAAAATTGAGAAAAAATAAAGGAATTTGAAGAAAAATTGAAAGCTAAATTTGGTAAAGATATGAAAGTTGTTATCAAAGAAGTAAAAATTCCTGAATTGTCTGCAAAAATTATGGCTGAATTCATTGCTTCACAACTCGAAGCGAGAATGCCATTTAGAAAAGTAGCAAAAAACGTTTTGCAAAAAGTTATGGAAAAATGAGCAGCTGGTATCAAGATTCAAGTTGGTTGAAGACTTGGAGGAACAGATATTGCGAGAACAGAAAAATTTATCGAAGGAAGAGTATCACTTCAAACATTTAGATCAGATATTGATTTTTATTATCTTCAAGCAAGAACAAAATATGGAATGCTCGGAGTAAAAGTTTGGATAGAAAAATGAATTCTCTATAATAAAGCAAAAGAAACTGCTAAAAAAATAAGCTTATAATACCTTTGTTACACTACTAATATTTTATTTGTTTTGATCACCACATCATGTTATTGACGCCAAAAAGATGGAAATTCAGAAAACCTATCATAAGACAGCTCAGAGGAAAAAGCTATAGATGATCTACTGTTGCTTTCTGACAATATGGACTTAAGGCTTTGACGAGTTCTTATATTTCTAACAAAGAAATAGAGGCTGCCAGAAAAGTTATTGTAAGGTCTATTAAAAAGACAGGTAAGATGTGGATTAGAGTATTCCCTGATACTCCTTTTACCAAAAAAGGTCTTGAAATGCCCATGGGTACAGGAAAGGGAGATGTTGATATCTATACTGCAGCTGTAAGAAAAGGAAGAGTAATGTTTGAACTTATGGGAATTCCAAGAGAAGCCGCAAAAGAAGCATTGATCAAAGCATCCAAAAAATTATCAGTCAAAGCAAAATTTGTAGAAAGAGGAGAAATAAAATAAATTTACTTATCGTCTTACATTCAAAATTTATTATTTAAATATATTATCAATGGCAAAAAAAACTAGTTTTATGACAGAGTTACAGGATAAAACACCAAAAGAACTCGTTCATATGAGAAGAGAAGTTAAACAAGAACTCTATTCATATAAAATGAAAAATGCTATTAAGGGGCTCAAAGAGACTCACAAAATAGGTGATGCTAAAATTAAAATAGCAAGAATAAATACTGTTTTAACTCATAAAATCAAAGAACAAAATGGTCGTAATATGAAATAAGAGTATCAAAGAACTTCTTTGAGAAGTTATTAGTGATAAGACAGATAAAACTCGTACTATTTTGGTGAAAACTGTAAAAATGCACCCATTGTACAAAAAGAGATTTATTGTAAGAAAAAAATATTATGCTCACGATGAAGACAATACTTCTAAATTATGAGATACAGTAAGAATCAGAGAATGTAGACCTGTAAGTAAACTCAAAAAATGGAAACTTATCGAAGTAACAAAGGCATAATTTTATTTATATTTAATCTATTCTCTCATGTTAAAAAATGAATCAAATGTGGTTATAGCAGATAACACTTGAGCAAAAAAGTGACAGATATTCAGAATTTTGAAATGATCTAATGCAAAAACTGCAACCGTAGGTGATAGAGTTATGATAGCTATTAAAGATGCTTTACCTACCAGTGCTATCAAAAAATGAACTATTTCTCAGGCATTGATTGTGAGAATCACAAAAGAAATTCACAGAAAAGACTGAACATATGTAAGATTTGGTGATAATGCTGTTATCCTTATGAGTAAGGATGCAAAATGAGAAATCAAACCTCTAGGAAAAAGAATATTTGGTCCTGTAGCCAGAGAACTTAGACAAATGGGACACAAAGCTATTACTAATATGGCAGAAGAAGTAGTTTAAATCAATTCAGAATGTAGAATTCAGAAAAAATAATACTCATTAAAAAATATTTATTCTTATTCATTATTATTATGAAAAAATTAAGAAGCTGAGATCCTGTTATCATGATTGCTGGAAAATATAAGGGAAAAATATCAACCATCCAAAATTTTGTAGATGATAATCTTATTATTGTAAAATGAATTAACGAAGTAAAAAAAGCAGTCAAAGGAAAAGGATTTATTAAAAAAACACTTCCTGTACATGTATCAAATGTTATGTATTATGTGGAGGATAAAAAAAAGGCTACTAAAATTAAGATTATAACTGACAAAAAATGAAAAAAAACAAGAGAAGCTACTAAACTCAAGCTTGCTCTCAAATAATTTAGTTTTATTGTTTTTATCTTTGATTTCATGAATACATTAGAAGCATTCAATAAAAATGTAGTTAAGAACCTTCAAAAACAGCTTGCTATCAAAAATGTTAATGCTGTTCCAAAAATTGATAAGGTGATTGTTGCTATCGGAATCGGTTCTTTAGCTACGAGAAAATCACTTAAAGATTTTGATGAATTTGAAAAGGTTATTCTCAAAATCACTGGACAAAAATCTCGTGTTTTGAAATCAAAAAAAGCTATCTCAAACTTCAAACTTAGAGAAAATATGCCTGTTATGCTTCAAACTACTTTGAGAAAACAAAAAGCATACGATTTTCTTGATAGATTTATGAAGTTGGTAATGCCGAGATTGAGAGATTTCTCTGGATTTACTGATAAAGCTTTTGATGGACAAGGAAACTTCAATATCTGACTTCCCAACTATAATATCTTTCCTGAACTTTCATTGGATGATATCGTAACAACTATGGGACTTCAAATTACTATCGTTACCACTACCAAAGATAACGCACATGCAAAAGCATTGCTTCAAGCATTATGATTTATATTTAAATAGTATCTCTATCTTACAATAACATTTATTTATTCATTATATTAGTTACATGGCAAGAACTTCATTAAAAGTAAAACAATGGAAAATGTACGAACTCAAATTTACCCAAGGAAAGGCACTTAAACAGCCTACTAAATTTTACAATAGATGTAGAATATGTGGTAGATCAAAATCATATATTAGAGATTTTGGTTGTTGCAGAGTTTGTCTCAGAAAATATGCTAGAGAAGGGAATGTTATGGGCCTAAGAAAAGCTAGTTGGTAATATCTCTATACTACCTAAATTTATTCACTGATTTACATTCATTTATCATTAAATTATACTCGTAAATGACTTATATTAACGCTCCAATCCATGATTTGCTTATTAGAATCAAAAATGCATATATGGCGAGAAAAACTTCTGTTGAAGATGTTCCTTTTTCAAATTTCAAAGTTAATGTTTTGGAACTTCTTAAACAATATTGATTTGTTCAAAAATTTGATATTACAACAGATTGAGCAAAAAAACATATTACTGTAACGCTCAAAAGAGTAATTGATCCTGTCAATGATGTTCCAAATATAAAATTCTTTTCAAAGCCTTCTAGACCATGGTATGTAAGTTACAAGAACATTACCTTAGTAGCTGGAGGAAAATGAATAGGAATCATTTCTACCAATCAAGGACTTATGCCTGCACATGTAGCTAAGCAAAAAAAACTTGGAGGAGAACTTATCGCTGAAATATACTAACAAATAATTCAGAATTCAGAATGCAGAGTTCAGAAATAATATTCAAAATATAAAATCTAAAATCAATATTTATTTGTTCATATAAAGTTATGTCAAAAATTGGAAAAAAAGTTATAGAAATACCTGCTGGAGTAGAATTACAAATTAATGGTTCTACCGTGACTGTAAAGGGTCCTAAAGGACAACTTTCTCATACCTTTGTACAAGGTGTTAGTATTAAAGTTGAATGAACTCAAGCTATCACTGCAGTAGAAAACGAAGATCAACGAAATCTTTGGGGACTTTCTAGAACATTACTTGCAAATATGATTGAAGGAGTACATCATGGATATGAAAAAAAACTCTTGGTAATGTGAGTAGGATACGCTGTTAAAATGGAAGGAAAGAAATTTACATTTTCACTAGGGTTTTCTCACAAAGTAAACTTTGATATTCCACAAACAATAGAAGCAAAAGTAGAACAAGATATAAAAGGAAATCATGTTATTACTTTGAATGGTATCGACAAACAATATCTTGGTGAATATGCTGCTAAAGTAAAAGCGCTTAAGAAACCAGAACCATACAAAGGAAAATGAATAAGATATTTTGATGAACAAATCAAGCTTAAACCAGGTAAAGCAGCTAAGAAATAATAAATAGACAGATTAGACCGATTATAAGACAGATTAGATAGATTAGGTTCTATCCCATCTATCCCGTCTCAATATATTTATCATCTTAAATTTGTATACCAATGTTGAAAATCACTAAACGTATAAAAGACGTAATGAGAAAATTTCTTTGAAGAAAGAAAAGGGTTAATGCTAAAATAAAAGCTAGTTATCCTGCTTTTAGAATTATTGTCGACAAATCAAATAAATATATGAAAGCTCAAGTTGTTGATGCTACCGGTAAAGTTGTTTGTCATATTACCGATAAAGGTATTAAAGGAACAACTAAAACTGATACCGCAACAAAAGCTGGAGAAGCTTTGGCTCTACTTATGAAAAAGCAAGGTATTGAAAAAGCTGCGTTTGATAGAAACGGACAACTCTATCATGGAAGAGTAAAAGCATTGGCTGACTGAATTAGAACATGAGGTATCGCTATATAATTTTATCTATTTATTATTACGTTCATGAGACCTTGAAACAAAGATAAGGTAAAAAAAGAGTTTGACGAAGTTCTTCTTGAAGTGAGAAGAGTAACGAGAGTAACTACTTGAGGTAGAAAGATGTCTTTCAGAGCCACTATTTTGGTGGGAAATAAAAAAGGAAAAATCTGAATAGGTGTTTCTAAAGGACCAGATGTTCAATCTGCAGTCAGTAAAGCTTCTCGTGAAGCATATAAAAATATGTTCCTCGTTCCTATTACAGGAAATCAAACTGTTCCTTATCCTACGACAACTAAATACAAGGCATGTATGATTAAGATATTGCCTGCTACTGCTGGTACCGGTTTGAAAGCTGGATCTTCAGTGAGAGCTGTACTTGAACTTGCAGGATTTGAAAATGTATTGTCAAAAATCATGTGATCAAATAATAAATTAAATAATGCTATGGCTACTATTATAGCATTGTCTTCATATAAACATGCTGATCATTTCAACAAACGTGTTGTAGCAAAAGTAAAACATGAAACAAGTGATGAAAAAGCTGAAGCACACCAAGAAGTATCATCTGCTGTTAAAGAAATTCAAGCAAAACAAGCAGTATGAATTGTGCCTGAAGTTGTAATAGAAAAAAAATCTATAAAAGATGATAAACCAGCGGTAAAAAAAGCACCAGCAAAGAAATAGTACATGGTATATTAGAACGTTAGAATAAAAATATTTATTATCTTAATATTATTTACGATGCAAATCCATCAATTACAAAAGAGCAAATGACTCAAAGATAAACAAAGAAGAAGAGGAAGGGGAAATGCTACAGGAACAGGAAATTACTCTGGAAGAGGACTTAAAGGACAAAAATCTAGAAGTTGATTTTCTATGAAACCATTTTTCGAATGAGGACAAACATCTATCGTTCAGAGATTGCCTAAAGCAAGAGGTTTTACAAGATATTACAAACTCGTACAAGATGTTGTAATTATTAATCTTGGTGCACTTGATGCTGATGTAAGAATTTCAGATGCTATGGAAATCAACAAACAAGTATTGAAAGACTTAGGATATATAAAAAATATAAAGGTATTTGTTAAACTTTTGTGACATGGTGATTATGCTAAACATCTTACATTTAAAGATATTGATGCATACTCTGCTTCTGCAAAAGTTAAAATGGATAAACCTGGAACAAAACACTCTGCTCCAAGTAAAGCACCTGCAAAAGTAACAAAAGATCCTAAATCTAAAGTAGGAAAATTGAAGATTAAAACTGCAGCTGAAAAAAAGGTTGTTGCTTCAAAAAAAGTAGTAGAAAAGAAAGTCGTTGTTCCAAAAGTAGAAAAACTTATTGAAGCAAAAATAGAGAAGAAGGTTACTCCTAAGAAAGTAGCTGAAAAAAAAGAAACTGTTAAAAAACCAGCTGTGGCAGACAAGCCAGCAGTAAAGAAACCTGCAGTTAAGAAAGCTAAATAACTTTTACGTTTCTTATCACTTTTTGATGGAAAAATTCTTAAAAAAACTTCAAGAAATACGAGAAAATCCTAGCATAAAAAAGAAGATTATATTTACGCTTTTGATGCTTGCATTATATAGACTTTTGGTCTTTATTCCTGTACCATTTGTAGATATTACTGCACTTATGGCAAAAACTGTAAGTACAAGTAATTCTTGAATAGGATATTTTCTTATGCTTTTATGATGATCATTGGATCAATTTGCTATTATTGCTGTAGGACTTGCTCCTTTCATCAATGCATCTATCATTATGCAACTTCTTGGCTCTGTAGTTCCAAAGCTTGAAGAACTTACTGAACAAGGTGAAGCTGGACAACAAAAAATTCAACAATATACAAGATATCTTTCTGTGCCATTAGCATTTCTTCAATCTATAGGAATGGTGTTCTTCATCAATTATCTTCTTGGAGGTCATGTGATTACTACCACACCATTAAGTCTTGTTGCTACTGCATTTACTATGACTGTAGGATCAGTATTGCTTATGTGGATAGGAGAATTGATTACAGAAAAAGGAATCTCAAATGGAACATCAATGTTGATTTTCGCATCTATCGTCTCTGGAATAACTCAAAAAATATATTCAAGTATGGCAGGTTCAAATAACTTTATAGGAGTTACTTTGTTTATGCTTATTATCGTACTTGGATTGATATTACTTTCTATATTCATCTTAAAATCAATCAAAGAAATACCTGTTATTTACGCAAGAAGAGGAAGAGTTGAAGAATCATCTTCATTACCAATACCTATGAATCCTGTAGGAATGGTGCCTATTATCTTCTCTATAGCGTTTGTATCATTTCCTTATTTGTTATCTAAACTTGTTACGCAATTTCAGCCTATGAATACGAGATTGGTCGGTATGGCAAACTGGATAGAAGCAAATCTTAATATCTATACTCAACAACCAGGAATACCAGCTATAGTACTTTATTTTGCATTGATTATTGTATTTACCTTCTTCTATACATTGATTGTATTCTCTCCAGAAAGAATTGCTGATAATATCCAAAAGAGAGGAGGATTTGTACCAGGAATTAGACCAGGTAAAGAGACAGCTAAATATATTAATGGAATCTTAATGCATTTATGTCTATGGTGAGGAGCTGGATTGGCCTTTATCGGAATCTATAGTTACTTACTTAATTATATCCCATTTGTTCAGACTTTAGTACAAACACTTGGATCACTTCCTGTTGTAGTTACTGGATCTGGAGTTATCATCATCGTATGAGTAGTACAAGAAATTATGAATAAAGTAAAGACAGATATGCTTATGCAAAGATATGATAAAATCGATTTAAGTTCTATGAATAAATAAACCTCACCCCCTACCCCTCTCCAATAATTAGAGAGGGGAGATAAAATATATGAAAGACTGGGCGAAAGCTCAGTTTTTTTATTAAAAAAAACCCAACGAATACCGCTGGGATTTGTTCTTTGTATGATACTATACTCTTAAAATTGTTCAGGAAATCTTTCTTTAACTGCTATCATTTTAGCATCAATATCGCCTTCTATGGTAGCTGCAAATGTCCTGATTTCTGCCATTTTACTGGCTATACCTGCAAATAATTCTTCATAGAATTCCATATCTTCATCAGTCCAACCGATGATATTACGAATTCTTTTTTCTTTGGTTTCTTGTGTATTCATTTTTATGGATTTTTTGCTTGTTCGTGTTTGTGGATTTGTTTTATTGCTGTAGGACTGTATTCTAACGTCAACATTGCAACTCCTGGAAGATGTTCTCTGCGGAGTTTTTCCCTTTGTTTACCAGATAGATTTTTAAACCAGCTTTTTGATTCTTCATAAGGATCTTTACGTCCTGAATCATTACATTGTCTATGCTGTCTTGTGTTTGCCATTTTTTTTTATTTTTTCTTTTTTTATATATTTCCTATTAAATGTCAATCTTACGTAGTACTATAAAAAAAAGCCCACCAAAACGGTGAGCTCTCATTATCTTTACCTAATTTTACCTAGGTTGTCTTTTGTCATATGCTATTGATCCATATAATTCTTCAAAGACTGCTATGGGAATAAATTGTATCTGTTTTCCGTAGTTACTTCCACTGACTTCAACGCCTAGTATCCCATTTCTCCCAAGAATTAATCCACCGGAATCCCCTGGTTCACCAAACATGGTAAGCATTTCCATTTCATTGTCTTTATTCAGAGTCCCAAATTTTCTATGGACGTTTCTGACGTTGAATGGAGTTAATAATACAGCAGAATCTCCTACTATTATTTCCTTGGCAATTTTTCCTTTTTCACATAATGTCGGAATCCCTTTGATTTCTTCTACTACCAATATTTCTGCATCGTAGATAGTTGAAGTAGTTGCACATGTCCATGATAATTCAATCCTTCTGTTTTTGAAGTCTATAGCCCAAATACTATATGATTTGGTTGAATCGTAAGGAAAACAGTGTTTTGGGAGAATGAGATATGACATACCATGCTTGTTACAGTAGATACAACACTGTCCTGACCATGACTGGGTTTTTTTGCTATCAGACATATTTACGTAGAATTGAAGCATTGAAGAATCAATTGATTGTATATATATCTCATCGGAGAATGTTTTAATCTTCATAATTTCTTTACTATTAACAATAGTATTGGTGTTTGATTTCTCCTTAATAGAATTGTTACAAGAGACCATCATTACAAAGATCATTGTAATCATTATGCACATACGATAATACATTTTCATTTTTTTGTTTTTTACTTTGTTTATTTTTTTATATATATTTCTTTATAAATGTCAACTACTTGTTCATCTTTTATCTTTTGTCAAATTCTATTGGTGTATTTTGGTATGTTTTTTGGTCTTTTTCTGTAGTTTTGAGTATAATTGATTAAGAATTCAGAATGCAGGATTTAGAGTTCAGAATGCAGAATGCAGAATTCAAAAATTAGAATGTAGAAGTTTAGAAAAAATGTAGAATGATTTACTCAGAGAAATTTATTTAATAAAATATTCATTTCATGAATTCATACAAAACAACTAATTCACTGATTATCTGAAGTATGATCCTTTGTTTCTGGCTTGTAATCATTTTTTTGGATGGGACATTTTCTTCTCATCGTGGAGCTACGCAAGAGGAAATTCTTCCTAATGCTCTTTCCTCTCTCCAAGCAACAGCTGATGAGGTAACACATACGGTTGTACCTGTGAGTACCGTGACTGCCATGGTCTCTGGGGTAGTGCATCAAAGTTTATGAAATTCACAAATATTTCAGGATTTGAATGTGCTAGAATATTTGTACACCAAAAATAAAAATCCAGAATTACTTCAACCTTTGGTAGAAAAATTTCTTCAATATTATCAGTTTGATAAAGCTAATACGTACCTTGCACTTTTGGTACAAGAGGCGGGTGATTATTTTAACCTAAAGATTGATCCACGTCAGGTAATATATACACGTTTTCATGATTCTAGTGTCGGTCTCGACTCATCTAATTCGTTGGATGAAACCTTTGCGCTTATCTGACAATACAGAACTCGTAATTTACTTACGGCAGATGATGAAATGTTCTACAAAGGACTCAAATCACTTTGGATATATGACTATGCAACCGCTACGGCTGCATTCGGTAAAGTTACTGATCCTCGTTACAAAGATTTCACTGCTTCGTATGAAGCAGCATTAGCCAATTTTGTAAAAATAAAAAATCCCCCCGTATATTATAGAGATGGATTGGTGTCCCTTACCTTACTCAAAAACTGATATTTTGTGTTTGCTAAGAGACTTGCGTTGCATGCATTAAAACAAAACAAAGACTATATACTTCCGTATCAAGTGCTTGCGTATGCAAACTTTTTGACTCATAATCGAGAAGCTGCTAAAGATTATTTTCTCAAGCTTGCAGACTTTGATACTAGTAATGCGTTTCTCTATAAATTTCTTATAGGTATCTCGTATTATCGATATGGTGATTACGAACAATCTCTTCTCTATCTTAATCAAGTAAATACTCCTACCTTACAAACTGATGTGTATAGATATATGCTTTTGTCTTATATTCAAACAGAAGATACCAATAGTATGATACGTATGTGGCAAAATCTTCTCGGGGAAGCTGATCTCCAAGCGTCTGATTTTTCGTTGTTTTTTGATCAGATGTTTTATATGCCATTTCGTGCAGGAAAACCTTTTACCTTATACACGGAAAATCCACAATTGGCTGATATATATTTGAATAAATGTTCTACACTTTTTAGTGGTAGTCAAGCTGATGTGTGTACGTATGGTGAGGTCTGATTGCAATTAGCCAAACAAAATTTATCTTGAATAGGACAAAAACTTTTGTCTTTGACGGAAACGTATCATCAATCGCATCTCTATCATCTCCTTGGTGACTACTACCTTTCTCTCAAACAATATGGTATGGCAAAAGAGTATTATGTAAAAGCATTGAGTATCGCTGATACTACCAATGAACAGATAATTATTCAAAACAAGATTACTAATCTTAAATAATAAGCATACAATGCTATGTATCTGATTTTATTCGTGTACGATATATGAAGAAAGTTGCTGCTCTCATTATCATATTAGCATCAATGATCACGTTTGTGAATAATTTTTCTTTTGCAGATACCACCATCCCTCCTGCTGATGATCCTACTGATGCAAGATATTGTGCTACTGCTATTGCTGTTTGTGGAACTGCACCAGAACAATTTACGTTTTTGATGGATTTTGTCAGAGAAATGACCAACGCAATAAAAACGATCGGACCAGAATGAGACTATCTTGGTAAATATGTACATCCTAATCGATTTAAATGAACCGAATTTTCTGCTCCAACAAAAACTCTTCTAGGAAGACTTGCTACTAATATTGCAAATAAAGCAAAATTTGGTTTAGCTACACTTACTATTATCTCCAATCCTGTGAATGTTGCTGGACTCAAAGATATGGTATGATGAGTGGTTTTGTTGGTTAAAAATCAAGTATTTCTTAGAGACAATAAAATAATAGAAGAGTTAGAATCTGTCGTCAATGATAAAAAATATGAATTATGAATGTGAGGATGATGGTGGGCACAAATCATTCCTGAAAATCGTGCTATTATGCAGGCTATTATCGATAAATATAAGGCTAAATGATTGCTGACTGATTCATCCATAATAAAAGATGGTACAACCTATAATAACGTAACTGCTTTACTTACTCAGGCACTTTCTTCTGCAAAAAGTTTTTTGTATTTTGGTACTACTACCCAATTTGATGAAATGAGTAGGGGATTTTCTGATGGTATATCTATAGGATTTTCTGCCGGTGCTATGGCAAGCGTAAAACGTAATTATGATTGTGCTAGATGACCTAATTATGTGTGTAGTTCTGAATCCAAAAAACTCAAAGGATGGCGACAAAAAATAAAACAAACCTCTATTTGATCTACAGAAACGACTAAGATATATACAGATGCAGTTACAAGACTTTTGGAGGTATTATATATCAAAAAGAAAAGTGATGATTTTAAACAAAGAGAAAAAGATATGCTTAACTCTGCTTATGGCGAAAGGCCTACATGATTATTTGCAGGTAGTATAAAAAATTCTTTGAAAAAAATAAAAGATCAAGCTGTAGATTTATGAAGTGATGTGGGTACATTTCGAACTTTTCCTAAAAATCTTAAAGGGGTCACGGAAGCGCTTCCAACACCATTATCGGTCCCAGTTCAAGCTACTGATGATATCAATAAACAAATGGATATATACGTAAACGATGTCTTGAATACTCAACAAAATGCTATTAATAGTGTAAGTATGTCTGAAGTAAGTGCTGTTACTCCTGCCTTTAAAATTCTTTGAAATCAGATTGCAACAATCAAAAATACTATTCTTGGTGGTAAAGACAAAAACAATAGTCTTATTTCTAGTTTATGAGCTGCATGCGAATTGCAATGTGGAAGATGATGATTGTGTCGATAATGATTTTATTTCGTTGTATGTCTCTCTATGGTTGGTAAAAGAAAACAATGGATATCTATACTTTTGGTGACGTGTATTGCTTGTCTATTCTTTTCTTGTACTAAAACATTTGCTGGTTTTCAAGGCGCTAGTACTTTAAATTTGCCTACAGATTTACCTGCAGATGAAAAAATAAAAAATTTACTATCTGATTATTGTACTGCTATTTTAAATTCTCCAGCTTTTACTGAAAATAATTTTTTATACGATGCAAAGCAATCAGCTTTTGTCTATCTGCTTTGTAATAATATTAATGATCCATCAAAATTTAGTCTTCCATCATCTGTTCTTCCTTCAACGTATTTTAAACGTAAATCTTTTGCTGATTTATGATTTACGGATATTACTGTTGATGATATTGATCTTTGTAATCCTTTAAATAATGATTGTGATCTCAGTAAAAATGTTCCTGAACTTTTTAATAGTATTATGAATGATTACGTAAATATGAAACAGCCTAATCTGTATGGAATTATAGCTGAATTTGATTGAGATGATGAACAAATGAAAAATCAGATTAATGTTTTTTCTTCTTGATATTTTGATGGTGTCCAAATCTGTGGAGCCAATGAAACTCGTTATCCTAAGACATGTAAAATGATGCAATGATATATGAAAAATGTCCATAATGTTTTTAGTGATGTAAAGATCCTTAGTGTTACTGGTGTTTTGGAAATGTCTAAAACTAAAAATGATCAAAGAGACAAAGCTATCAAAGCCAAAAAAGCTGACCCATTCTCTTGTAATTCCACTACACTACATACTGATATTTTTTATTGTGGATTGTATGGAGATCATGTAGCTAAATTAACTTCATTTGTAAATCTTACCTACAATGAACTTTTCTACTATCGTTTGTTTATGTGATATTATCTTTCTATGATCCAAAAATATCCAGTACTTATTTCAAAAAATACATTTATGACTGATTATAATTATATTCTAAAGACTTTTTCTACGCAATATATGTGGTCAAAGGATGCATTATCTTTGAGTTTGAGAATGATGAGCGATATGTATATGGCCTTTCCGTTTCATGTTGGGTTTTCTATGTATCAGGAAGATTTAGATGGATTTGGTAAGGCAGTGGCTCGTATAGCGCCGCCTATTTATACTTTATATGATAAGCTGAGAAATGTTCAAAAACCTCAATAGGACATTCCTAGTATGTATATTGCTTATCGGAACGTGTTCCTCTGTTTTTGGTATTGATATGTCTCAGGCATTTACTCAGGCACAAGAACAATCAGCAGGTATAGATTCTATTTTCAAATGAAAATCTACAGTAAGTAATCTCTTTTCTAAAGCATTGAAACTTGTAAAAGATACTGAAGTTATTTCTAGTGTCGCCGCATTTGATCAGCTTAAAGAATACTACAAACCTTGTACATTCGATACTATTGATTTTATAAATGTTCTTTATCGTTCAAATAGTTCTTTTAGAAATACCTTCTTACTAATTCTTCCTAAAAGGACTAAAACTCCTATTCAGGTCGATATTGATAAAAGTTATAATAAATTTTTTGCTTGTAAAAAAATTATTCATCCTACACCAGCTGATTCTGCTAATGTAGATGCTGAAATAAATGCTAAATATCTTGAGATATATCCTAATATCTACAGCATGTCTACAATTAATAAAGATAATTTTGGATCTGATTTTTTCTGGAATGGAACAAAAGATGATAGTGATTTTGATCTTTTGTATGATATTAATCAGATAGGAAAAATATTATTTGAAACTATCCAAGATAGTCCTCAGATTTTATTTTATACACTACCAAAATCACCTACAGCTACAAATAGTTCTTCTTCGTCTTTTCAAGGTGCATATCAACTGTGAGGTGGAGGAGGATCATTTCCTGGTACGGTATCATCTACTATACTTCCACTGACATCTTCTTGATGAGGATGATCTTGATGATCTTTTACTAGTACTGCAACTATTCTCTCTTCTCAAACACAAAATATCTCTACCAACAAAAATATACCACAGTTGTCTGATGATCAAGAAGTACAAAATTTTGTTGATAGTACAAAACCTGTAGTTTCTTCTAGTCCTGCTGGTGTTGCTTTGGTATTTTGAAATCAATGTCTCGTGTCAGAAACACCGCCTCCTGTCGAAGCAGTTACTCCGCTTATGACGTCAGAAGAATATATTTCTGGTATTAATGCTTTTATCGACAAAGCTAGTCTCGGTGATACTATAACTACTCATTTACTTGATGTGTTTACCAAAAATAATCCTTTATCTTCATGATGAAGTACATCCGACTCATGATATGCTGATAAGATCGCTAATACCTATGCAGAACAAGCATTTGGTGATGCTGCTCCTGGTACGTGTGAATATACCTGTAATGCTTTACCTCTCGATCAACAAGCTCAGTGCCAATTTTCATGTGCGAGTTCTTGTACCAATAAATGTAATGATACTCGTAAAACTAGTCAATGAGCATGTAATGCTTCATATATTGCTCAAAAAGCTGAATGTGAACAATTGCCTTCGCTTAAAAAGGCAGCCTGTTATGTTGCTGCTGCAGCCAAAAAAACAGCTTGTGTTACTCAAATATCTTCTGATGAGGCTCTTTGCCTTTCTGATTGTACGTGTTTTCTTGTCGCTTGACCAAATGGTGCATGATGGGAAAAAATAGAAGACATGTTTAGTATCAAATTTTGTAAGGTTCCTGTCCAAACAAAGACCGTTACTCCATGAAAAAAAGTATTTAGTATCCAAGCAATTTTCCAAGAAATATCTGATGTACTAGAGTGACTTAGAGATAGTGGTCAGATGGTGAAGTTTGCAAAGACCAAAGAGTTTCTGGATGGAAACGTCAAAATAAAATTTGCTGATAATTTCGCGTTTAAACTGTTGGTATGATTTAAACCCGTATTTACTCAAAAAACTACTACGCTAAAAAATCAAGAAGAGACACAGGCAAATGTCGATCTCAATACTGCTGTCCTTGATATGAATGTTGCTTCACCAGAAGCTGATGATCCTAATAAATATATTGTTGTCTCTGATTATCTTGTAAATAATGCAAATCTTCAACCTGCGACTTCTTTGCAAGATATTGATAAAAATATTGCGAATTTTCAAGCTGCTGCTACTGCTGCTAAAGCAGTAAGAATTGATGGCGATGCTACAATTCAAAAAGTAATTGATGCTTATGCACAACAAAAAACTCATACATTATTTGTCGGAAATATGATTCAATTTCTTGGAGACAATCAATTGTTTTTACAAAACCTTAGTGATGCCTTACTCGATATGAACAAAATGAGTCTTGACCTCAAGGCAAAGATAGAAACGAGTAAATAATTATTTTTAAAATAAACCGCTCTCCCCTTAACAGGGGAGGATTTTTGAAATATATTTTTTATTCAGCATAGCTGGATAGAAACGACGTTACCCCAAGTTCTTGGGGTCGGCGTCTTATTCTATGATAAGAAAGCACTTGTGAGTAATTTCATAATTGCATATGAAAACGCTATTACCAAAACACCTATGATGGCGTTGGTGATAGCTGATTTTCCTTTTGACATATTTGATGGACTGAAAGCACTACTTGCGTAGAGATATCCTGCATAGATAATCATTAGTACTCCTATAAATATTCCTATCTGAGAAAGAAATCTTACCAGATATACGATATAATCTAATAATGTATCTCGTGTCATAATCCCTGATGCTATCTGATCTCCAACTTTATTTTGCATATCATTTGCTTGGCTGTTGTAGGTATCTCGTACACTACCTCATGTTTGTCCAACTGCATTGACGGCTTTTTCTACATTACCACCACTTGATGCTTTGGGAATGATTTCAAAATCGGTAGATGTCTGTGCAAAAGAAGTCATCGGTGCGATGATGATTCCTAATGTGAAGATAATCAGAAGAAATTTTTTCATTGGTTGAAATAATTAAAAGATAAATATGTTGCTTGTATAAAGGTGTAGATTTCTCTCTACGTTCGAAATGACCTGTTTAGTTTATTTGCTGCATGTTTTTGAAACGGGAGCTTGTTGAACTATTGTCTGAAAAACGTCTTTTACTTTAGTAATCAGATTCCATAATGCTAGAAGTTTTTCTTCTACAAAATGTTTTTGGGTATACGCTTTTGTCGTTTCTGTAAATAATTGATTTGATTTTTCTACCATTAATATTCTTGTGTATCCATTTTCTCTTTTTACTCTATCTTTCACCAAATTTTCACATCAATTTATATATGCATATCATATTGTTGTTTTGTTGTTGGTATACGTTTTTTCATATATCTCTTTCATCAAATTACACAAATTGTTATATTTGTCCGCCAAAGATACAATTCATGTATTATTATACTGCTTTTTAATATTCTCTGTGCTATATTTGCCATGTATTGTCCAATATCATGTATATAATGATTCTATCTCTTTTGCTTGTCTACCATTTGCACTATTTGCTATTTCTGTGATTTTTGTCCTTCGTTCCATTGCTGTAGGGTCTGGAAGTAAGTTGTATGCGAGTCCTGTGATTCCATCCAGTCTTCTCATAGCGACATCTATAAGATGATCAAAAAGAAATGCACTTTCTGGAAATGGTTGTTTTATATTTTGTATATCACTTGGTTTACATGATTTTTTAATCATTTTTTGACAACAATATGATTTAAGATTGATAAGTGCTTGCTTAAATGCTTTTGCAGGTAAAATGTTCTCATATGTCCCTGAATATCAGCTTACTAATCAATCAATATTTTCATCCATTACTGTTTTGTTTGGATCTATGGGTGCTGTTTTTCCTTTATTTACTAAAATATTACAGTCATTGGCTAAGACACTCCCTATGCTTGCTATGCATACTATTATACTGATGAGTATACTTTTTTTCATTTTATTATTTGCATATAAAATATTTATATTTATTTGCTTGCTTTGATCTGTAGTTGTAATGTAGTTATTGGTTTGTTTGATTGATCTTTGATAATAAATTTTATATTTTGGCCTGTCGCATCAAACATATATTCTCCTACCAATGATGTTGCATAAATTCATGGTATGTATATTGCTCATGCATTATTGGTATACAAAATACAATCATTTTTACTGTTTTTTATACAATAGCCATTGCTGAAATCACCAAATCCTTCTGAGAGTTGTAGTTGTTCATAATTTGGTTTACCCGCATTCATTTGTATGTTTTTTATAGCTTCTATAGGTAATACTACTTGGAATAACGTAATATTTTTGATAGTGTCTCTTAACTCAATAACTGGGATATGAGTACTGAAATTTAGATATATTTTTATTTTATTCTCAAATCCTGGTTTGATTTTTATTTCTCCTGTTTTTGGATTTATTGTAGCTATTTCATTTCCTTGCGTATCATATAATCCTATATCATTTCCCATGGTAAATGTTCCTCCGGTGATAATTGTTTGTTTTGGTGAAAGGCTGAATCAACCACCTGTCATCTGATTTGTTCCATTGATATTTCCTCGTATACCGTTTCTTAATCTTTGGAAAATTACTGTTCCTTCATCGAGATCATTACTAATTTTTGCTACAATGTCTGCTGTGGTTTCTCCGGTTTTTTTTACGTTAATAACTTCGATATCTGGTATATTGATATTTAGTGTTACGGTTTCTTTTGTGATATTATTGTTTTGATCGATAGCTATAAAATCAAAGGTTTCTTGACTTGATCAGGTGAAAAATAGTTTTGCTCATGAAAAGAATGCTCATCAGATATCTATAGTTCCCGTGGATGACTGATTGTTTTTTTCAAGAAGAGTTACTCAATCTTTTTGTACGATCATTTTGGCCACAATTACATTGTCAGTCCATGTTGATTTGAGCGTATAGAGGGTATTAATATATCATTGGTGTGTTACTCCTGTGCTTATAGCTTCATTTGTTGTATTCCTCCATAAGACTACATCACCTACAGGTGCTGTCATATCTCATATATTTTGCATTCATGCTACGGTTTGATTTGATCGTGGAGATGTTTTTTTATATAACCTAAGTGTTTTTTGTTGGCTATTACTTAAATCTCCTTGAGTAATATTTAATGTTGCAAGATTTGTATATAGCCATTTTCTTGGTAAATTTTTGAGTGTTACGGTTATTTTTTCTTGTTCTGGATCATAATATTCTACTGCTAATATATTATTTCCTAATTGGCTTGTGATACGTTTTTTAACAAAATCTTTGTCTATGGTAAGCATGATTCCTGTGTATTCTGTATCTTTGGGTAATACTACAATATATTTTGCGCTTTCTCCTATTCCTAAAAGATTTTCAAATCGAGAATTGCTTGGGTCGTCTTTACTATCTATCTTGTTACTTACCTTCATAATATAGCCATCTACGGGTTCTCCTATTGTTTGGCTGTTTTTTCGTGATAATTGTAAATTGTCGAATGTCTGTCCTTCTGTTTTGAAGTTTTTTGGTTCTTTATTCTTTTCTATAACTTTGATTTGCATATCACCAATCGTCATATATCCATATTCATCAGTATTGTTTCTTAGTTGTTCAAGTGATGTAATATATCGATTTGATTGATTAAATATATTTCGTGGGTGTTCGTTTGCATAACTATAGAACGTAGTATATTTCTGGGTGATTATGTTTTGTCATTGTGAAAGGTGTACGGCATCTTGTTTTGCATACTTTACATAGATAGCATTTGCATCGTACATCATGATATCAGAGAGTTTATCATTATTGAAATCTGTATCTGTTGTGTATGTTTTTTCTACGTTTTGTATTTGTTGGCTTGAAACGACTGTATTTACCATTGATTTTTCACTGGTGCTCGAATTTTGACTTCCACTGTATGCTTCCACAAATACTCCTTGTACATATGCTGAAATATCTGTACTGTAATTTGCTTCTGTTGTGTTGGAACAGTTTGTACATGTTCCTTGTCCTTGTGCCACTACTGGTGTATCGATATATGCAAGGAGGGCAGTGTCTATTTTTTCTTTTGTAGTTTCTAGATATTTCTTTGAGTTCTTATAGGTGGTAGCAGACATATTAAGTTTTTCTGGACCGTCGTTGTTAACCGCATCCAAATATCCATTTACCATCTTTTGATTGATAGTGAGATATGTTTTTGTCGGATCTTCTTGTGCTTGTAATATATTTCTTGTAGTTCAATCGACGGTCAATAATGGTGCTTTCAAACTTACTGATGTCGTAGTGTCAGCTACCAATGCTATTTCATTATTTTTTATCTTTTTTATAAAATTGTCGTAGTCTTGGATATCCTTTTGTAATTTTTTGTTTTCTTGTATTTTGTCATTTATAATACCTTTGGCTGCTGCTTCTACTTGATTTATTTTATCGGTTGCAGGTAAAACGGTAGATTTGTTTTCTACGGTTGCCAATATGTTTTTGACTCTATCATTCATTTTTTTGTCCGTAGTTGTTTTGTTTTTGAACAGTATAAGTCATTGTTTAAGATCTGTGTATGCTACTTTGTAATCTATCATTCCTATCATTTCTTCTTCTGGTGTGCTGTAGGCATTTACATTAACATCGAGGTTGAGATTTTGATCGAAATTTTCTACTTGATCAAATCCACTGGTTATCGCATTATTATTGAGCGTATTATTGAGATTGTCCATTGCCTTTTGTATTGGAGCTTCTATGGTTTTGGACATAAAATTATTCGACATCTGAGCAATACTATTGAATACATCATATACGCCATCAAAATTGAATTTGAGTGTAGTATATGCATCGAGTTTATAATCAAATCATTGGAGTGGAGGATCTTTAAATTTTGTTGTCAGATCAAAATAATCAAAGATAGGGACATTCCATGTCCTTTGTGTTAATTGTTCTACTTTTCCTTTGACTCATTTTTCTCCTACAAGTCCAATACCTCATTTTACTATACAGAATATTTTTCCTATAAAATCTGCTACTTTGAGTATCGCACTTATTTCTGGCATTATTTTTGGAATCTTTGGTGCTGGTGGTAATACCGGAAGATCCATCTTGATACTTGGAATAAACGATGGAGGTTCTGGTAATGTTGGTGGTTCAGGGATAACAGGGATAGTTGGTAATGATAGATCTTTGAGAAAATTTATATTTAAATCCATACTGAGATCTACTTCTACGGTTGGTGGTTCGGGAAGATTTGGTATTTGTGGTAATGGTATCTTGATTGGTACAAAATTTATCTTTGGTAATAGTATACTCATACCTAGATCCATATGTGAAAGATCCATATATACACTTGGTATCTTAAATGCAGGAATCGGGAATATTGGTAGTTTAGGACATAAGAAAGAAAGACTACATGAAAACGAACCGTAATTATCGTTGCTACATTTCGAACATTTTTCTGATCGATTTACTGAGAAATCTATAATCGCTTGCCATGTTTTTATCGTTCCTACAAGGAGAATAATCGCGTCTACATATTGCGAAAATCTTGTACCATTAACACTTAAGAAGTTGTTTATACTTCCTACAACATCTGAAATCAATGCTGAAATTTCCGTTAAATATCTATCGGTAATGTGTGTTCGTTGATATAATTGTGAAGGAAATTCTTTATATTTTTGAAGTACTTTGATATTTTGTTTGACTGCTCTTATAATTTCTGCGGTGTTTTCTTTGAAGCTGAGAAATCCATCCAACGATCCTGCTATACCACTACATTTTTCTAGATTACTGGTGATACCGTTTATACCGTCTAATCTTTTTTGTTTGTCTGCTGGGAATCATTTTCCTAAATTGTTTTGTATTGTTTTTTGACCCAATAGTTTTCATTGGATTACTTTTCGATATGGTAATGTTCCTACTTTTGTTACGGTATTTTTTAAATTTATTCCTATATTTGTTACGTCGGCTCACATCTCTTTTCGTGTTTTATTGCCCGTTGAATTTTCTGGTAATGCAATAATATTATTCATATCTTTTATCTGGCCATCTATTCGATTTTTTTCTCACTGCCCTAAACTACTATAGGTATCAGCTGTTTTTTCAGCCTCTAATGTTGCTTTCATATCCCTGGCTGTTGCTTTGTCTGTTGTTCCACACATTGCTAACACTTCATTAAACATACTCGTCCAATCCTCAAGTATTTGACTATTTTTTTCTATCCATATTGTCAGATAACTTACATAGGCATTAATGTCATCACTGGTGAGTGCTGGTATTTTGACATTAAGCTCTTTTGTATTTATATTTATGAGTGGTACCTCATTAAACATTTGTTGGATAGCTTCAAATGGATTGCTTCCTACTTTTTGTGAAAGATTATTGAGGTTTTGTTTCGAAAGTTTTTCTGTCCGTGTTTTGGGTTTTGAAATTAATCACGCTGATTTATCTGCTGTGTTGATTGCTTTATAGGTCTCTGATAGATTTCCAATCTTATCAAATCATTGAAAAACTGTAGTTACATCAGGTATGTCGATCTGAATAGTCATCTTGGTCAGATTGTTTTGGATATATGTTATCTGACTGGTCATCCATTTTTGTACTATACATTTTACTAATCATTTTGTCTTTGCTCCTACTATTTTGAGTGTTGTCTTTGGTCATTTTTCAAGACTATATCCATCATAACTTGTTCCTTGTTCTAATTGTTGTGTTGCGTTACCATAATCTTCGCTTGCTGAAACTCTTGTAGGTTCTTGATCCATAGAAATAAGTCACCATGCGTTTCCTTGTGGCATAGCTGGACTGTAATTTGTAGTACAAGATTCACAGGTATTTTCAAATGAATTTGCAGATGCTATTTGAAGTGGTGAATTTGCTGTGGTTGCTGTCTGTCCAAATACTATCGTATTGGTAACTTTTGGTGGGTTGTTACATATTCATTGTTTAGCTGCATTATTTTGTGCTGGAGTAACTGCTTCTGTAGGTGCTCATGCATTGGTATTGGTATTGTCACATTTTGTCAGTGGTGGTACAGCAAATACTACACAATTCCCCCCTAAATCGCTAAATGGTTTTGGTAATACAACTGATGTGGCATAAGGTCCAAAACACATAGCTATACCTAGTCCGAGCGTAAGTGTCGGTGCAATATATAATCTGAATTGTGATGAATACATTCCTCATGGTGCTCCAAGAAAAAATCCATCTGTGTCTGTAGGTCCTCACTTTTGTGGAAATCCGAAAATTCCAAAAAATGGAGTTGGTCAAACAGGTGTTTGAAGTGTTGCTGGAATACTTAAGAGTGGCATTCCCTTTCCTAAAGTTTTATTGAGTGTATTAAATATTGGATAGAGTGGACTTGTTACTTTTGGTACACATCAAAAAACATGATAATCTCATGGAGCTAAGAATGCTTGATTAAATGGTACAGGAACTCACTGACATCATTTTCCTTTTGATAAAGAAAATCATTGGCAGAGTCATTCGAGTGCTGCGTCCAATTTTTTGGATACTCCCGCTGTTGCTTGATCAATAAAATTCATACCGATACTGAGATTTACTCATAATCATCCATTGGTAAACAGAGAACTTAGCAAGTTTTTTGCACTTCGTGCTTCCATGTTTTCCATTCCCGGTACTGAAGAAACTGCTTCTAAACTATCTACGTTTGCTAATGTATCTATCAAACCACCAATTGCTCCTTGTGTTGTTGCGTTTGCACCACTATTGTATGCATCAATTTCTACCTGGATATCATCATATACTTGATCATATTTTCTTTTGTCTGTTGCATTATTGAAAAATACTCGTCTATTTTTTTGACATGCATCAGCAGGACTTATTGCAATGTCTGGTAATATGTCTTTATATTTGCTTTGCGGTAATAAATCTTGATCTTGTACTTCTATGTTTGTGATAGCTTGTCCTTGGTAGTTTACTTTGTATGAAAAACTTAGTTTATCTCAAGAACTGAGTTGGATATTGTCCATGACAAATTGATATCCTTCTGGACCATTCCAATCGATAATCATTCATCATGTATTTCCTGATGTAAAGACTAATGATGGAATTGCTTTGGTATCTGGATTTGCTGGAATATCTCGTGGTCACAATAATTGTTCTATATAGGTAAGTTTATTGTTATTTTTCTTTGAGACGATGGTGGTTTCGATAACCACTTCATCACCTTGTCTCAATACTCATCAATTGATATCTACATATTTTTTGTATACACCTATCATGTCATTATTATTTGTTTCGCTGATAGGAAGATAGGTTATTCCTTCTGGTGAAAGTGTTTCATACACGGGTGATGTAGTAAGTGGATTGTCTGTATATGCTAATTGACTAGCTCATGAAGCAATCAATGTATTATTGTTTGCGACCATAGTTTTGATATCATTCATAGTTTGTGTTTTGAGTGCTGCTAGGTCTGTTGATGACATATTTTCTGTACCATCAGAACCACTAATATTTTTTTCTTCATCGATACCCTCCGTTGGAAATGGTATTCCTTTTCGATGAATAAGACTGCCGTCTTGGACATAGAGATTCTCATTTATTTTGATGCTATAACGTTTGATTGTTTGATAATTGTCTTTTTGTCTCGTATACCAATTCGCGTCACAAGCACCAGTTATTGTTGATAAATAGTTTGCTCAATTATTCGTGTTTCCTCCATAGAATATCTTAATATCACCAAAAGAATCGTTTGTTACCATGTCTATTTTTCCATCTTTATCCATATCTTCTATAAACATCTGTTTGATGTTTGAAAAATCATCAGGAGTCGGATTTTTCTTTCCTGGTTCTGTACTCGTATTGAGACATATGTTTTTTCCATCGACGGGAAATATTCATTTAGTATTCAAATATACTATTCATTTATTATTCGTTGTAAGGATAACAATATCTTCAAATCCATTTCCATCTACATCGCCTACATGTATTTCTTTTATCGGTTCTGCGATAATCATCAGTTCTTGCATGTTTTTATATGCATCTGTTCCTCCATAATTTTTGACTAATTTAACTACTCAATCTGTATAGACTACGAGAAGATCTTTGAGTCCATCATTGTTGAAATCAATAGGAATCACTTTGAATATTGTCTTGTTTGGATCAGCGTAGATAGTCTGTCCGATTGAAGAATCAAAATCAGTATTAGGTATATTTGGATTCTTTTCTCTTCTTTCAAGGAGAGGATCTCAAAAGTTTATTAAGAATTGTGATCCATATGGTAGTGTAGCTTCACCGACGGTTTTACCATTGGCAAAATTTGCAACGTTTTTGAAATTGCTGGTAAATCAGATACCTAATAATGCGTCACTACTATCTTCTATAGAAAGATATCATTGTTTGGTAAATGCACTACTGTTTACATAGATTCCTATTCCTTGGGTGTTGGTAGATCATTCGCTGAAGATGTTTGTAGTTCCATAAGTTATCGGATCTTGAAGATCTATATTTGCTTTGTTTGTCGTAATATTATCGTTATTCCAGATCATACATTTACCTATTGTTTTCCCATTCAATGCCATCGTATACGTACTCATATCTCCTAACATTTCGTTGTCCGCAGTAATCGTCAATGTCTGGTCTATTGTCACTCATTGGGTAAGGTTTATTATATCTTTCCCATTGATGGTTATTGTTTTTTCTGTTGCTTCATTACCCGTAATAATACTATCGGTTGGTTCTGGAATATAGATGAGTGTATTGCTATCTTTGGTAAATTGACTTATTGCTCAACTATTTGCTAATGTTTTAATAGTATAATTACTTGTAAGACCAAGATGTATCTTTGCTATCTCTGGCATAAGCACTACAAATTCTTTGTTTTCTATAATCATCGTAGATACCTTGGTAGTAATACTTTGTATCTGTGCGTTTGGATTGATAATATATTCTATTTGTTTGATCTTGTTTGGATCCACTAGCTCTGTCGTAGTTGCTAGTAATTTCTCTGATTGGTTGGTGATGTTGTTTATTGCTTTATCGTTTTCAGAAAAATATCATCGTTGGTTTCCTCGATCCGTTCAGAAAAGATTGAGGTACATGACATTGAGTCATGTCTTTGGTATAACGCTGTCCTGGATGATAAATCTTTCGTATCCTGCAGTCTGATCAGAAAGTGTTCTGTCTTTTATATATGCGAAGATATATCCTTCACCACCTGCCCCTGTAGCAGTTATATGGTAAGTATATTCTTGACCTGTGTAATTAAACTCTGTAACATTACTTGTAGCAGCTCATATAACTCATACTTTTATAGTACCTGTTATTACTTTATTGTTTCGGCTATCTACTACATTGATTGTTCCTTTGCTACCTGTTGTGGCGGTAAAATCCATTCTGCTTTTTTCTAGTTTTAGGAGTACGGTTTTTGCTGCTCATGGATTAACGGTTACCGGTATCTTGATCGGATCTACTCATGGAATATTTATGGTAATGATATCTGTACCTGCTTTGAAACTTGGATATAAAGTAATGGTCTTTTCACCATTATCACCATCTGTGATGACAAAGTCATTTGATTTTACAAAACTGAATTGGGTTTTGGTGATATTATTTTTTATTATAGATTTTGTTTTGACGGTTCATGGAATTAACAATCACTGTTTACTTACGATATTTACTACATTGTTTAATGGCTTGTTGTCTTTTGTCTTAATTTTTACCACAAGACTTGGAAGTTGATCTGGTCTGATTTGTGGTGTTCCCTCTGTGTCTTGATATTGTATGCCACTTTCATCTCTTGGTAAAGTAAAGTTTATCTTTGGTTGTAATGTTGGTACATTGTTTGGAAGTATATTTACTATACCTTTGACTACTTTGATTATCTTGGTCTTTGTTCCTGTTGCTACTGTATTTACTCATATATTTGGTGCTAAGTTTGGCGCTATAGTAACTGTTATATCTTTGCTTTCTGTATTGTTCTTTGTCCCTGTACTTATGATAGGTGCTTGATAGATAAATGATGATGTAGCAAAATTATCAAACTGAATACTTGAGTTTGCACTAGCACCATCAAAAATTTTTCCGTTACCACTACCGACACCGATAGTATATGCTTGTATGTTTTGTCCTATAACATTTCCGTGGCTATCTGTAGCACTTATACGTAATGGTAGTTCTGCTCATTCCATTACCATATCTGGTGATTGGAAGTCTATGGCACTAATAGGTCCTGGAATAATATTTATTATTTCTTGTTTAACGATACAGGTGTTTCCTACTGATGGACATAATTCTATTTTCAGTGCTGTACTTCATGCTTTTTTTTCATTGAGTATAATTTCAAAAACATATTCTTCTGTGTTTGGGTTATAATATTCTTGTGCTTTATCTGTACAAATATTTTTTGTATACATTGCTCCTCTTTTTATTCCGAAACAATTGTCTCCTGTTCATGATATTTTTACATTAACCTTTCCTACGTTTTGTGCCATACTTATTTTTATTTGTGCGTTTCCTGTGTTATCTACTCCGACATTATCGTCCACACCGATGATTGTTTTATCTATGTGTATTATAACGTTATTATTGTATCCTTGTAATGTTTCTTTGATATTGCTTGGTGCGTCATTGATAATTGTTTCATTACTTGGTCATCATCGCTGTGCGCCATATTCTTTTCGTCAACTACTTATCTCACTACCGATGTCTGCCACTTTTTTTATACTTCCAAAGACGACTGGTCCAAGTGAGTTTTTGAAACTTACTTTAATATCAAATGGTTTCTTGAATATTTTTTTTGCTCGGCATTTCATCGCTTTTGCCCATGGTGAGGACATTGGACTCAGTATGAAAAGTGATGATGATCCATTACTGTCTACTCATTCACATTCATCAACTTCAGCTTGAAGATCTGCAGCACTTGATTCTACGAAAGTGTTTGCTGTAGTTTTTTGTTTTGCTTGTGTGGTTTGTGCTGTTTGGATTGATTTGATAAATGCTGGTGTGTCTTTGGCAGAAATATAATCTTCACCATCAGAATTTATATATGCGACTTCATATCCTGTAGTATTATATGTCGGTGTAATAAATTTACCTTGGTCATTTCCTTTGGTCAGATAAGTGTTTGTTACCTGACTCACTTTTCTGTTTATATCGAAGCTTGCTTTGATCTCTGTCATATCTTCCGCAACGGTAGTTTGTTTGAGTCTTTCTGGTCGTGTACTATTTTGATAATAAAATAATTTTGCAACCATATCCAATTTTTGGTCTATTGTTGTTGCTTCTGTATTTTTTCCATAAATAGCATTTTTACCATATTCAGGAGCATTTTCTAATGTATCTAAAAATCCTATTAGTTTGGTTATAAAATAATCTGTAGGTATAGGATTGAGTCCATAATTATGGATACTTGCTATTGGGTTTGCTAATGCATCATATCATCCCAGGAAGTTGAATTGGGCAGACAATGATGTGTGGTATGTCGTTCTATTTTGTCGTTGTGTGTTTAATATGGTATTATATTCTAGTGCTTTACCTGTGAGATATGCTTTAATTGCATTTCTAATCTCTTCTGTTGTTTTCAAAATAAGTTTATCTCATACTTCTTTATATACCTCTACTTCATAGAGATTTGGATAATTTAATTTTACATTACCTCAACCGATACCTTGAAAAGTAATATTTCTGATGCTATCGATCGGTCTATCTTGTGTTGTCAGATTCATTCCTTTGTTTTTTTCTTTTTTGTCTGGATCTGTAGATACATCAAATGTATTCATTGTGTTTTTTGTCTGTGTGATTTCTCCAAAAATATTTGCAGGAGTAAATAACTGATTGAGTTCTATAAACGTTTGTACTTGTCCATTGTCTCATTGATAGAGATGTATTTTATCGATTTTATCGTTGATATCATTGGCGTGAGCTACTAGTGTTGCGACGATATTATCTATTATATCACATACAGGTTTATAATGACTTGCCGTACATCCGTTTCATCACTGTAATAATGATATTGAGTTTTTTTTGCCTTGTAATAGCAACACGCTATTTTGAATTTGTCCTATACTGTTGTAGAGAACTCGTGAACTTACAAATGTCGATTTAAGTAGTCCTACCTCTGTTGTTAGGTCATCAAGTCTTTGATTGATGTCTGATTTCCAAGTGTTTAATATTTCTACTTTTTGATTTTTTAGATTTTCTGATTTTATAATGCTTGCAAATGATATGCCCACATTATTGATACTTAAGCTGTTTATATAATCGAAGAGCGAATCTAATCCTTCATTTGTTTTCTCAATTCTTCCTGAAAGTTCTTGTATCTTGGCTAGATTGATATTTTTTCCACTTCGTTCATTGGCTTTTGCTATAACTTGCGTTGGATTCATACTCAATAATCCTGAATTGTTGTAGCTTAGTATATCTGATATACCAGCATTCCCTGAAAGAATAATATTTTTTATCTGACTCAAATTTGCTATTACTCATGTTGCATCTAGGATTGTTGCTCAACTAAATTCCTTCTTTTTCTCAATGATACTTCATTTGGTTCATGAGAGATCTGCTATTACACTTGTGTAAAATACATTGAGGTCTGCACTATCTTTGAATTTATAAAACTCTGTATCAGCTATCTGATCTCGTGTCGGTGATATATTTTTTACTCTAGAATCAATAGTCTTATACGTATATATTTGCCCTATTACATTACAATTTTTTTGTCCTGAAGGATCGTCTCGTTTATATAATACAATTTTTCCTCATTTTATGGTTGGTGTAAGTCCAAACCCATTGAATAAGGTAAAATAACTTGTTTGATTGTATGTTTTTGGCGGAATAGATATTCGTGTTGGATTGGTTAAATTGGATGTTGGAAGTTGATTAGGAAATATTATTTCACCTCCATTCCTTTTTGGATCTGCAACTAATGAGGTAATATCATTACCACCATTTTGAAGATCTCACATGCCAAATTTTTGTCTAATCAGGTTGGTATATTTCATTACTCCTGAATATGAGTTTGCTTCATTTTCTGGTGTAGTTATTTTTTTAGCACCAGCAATATTGTATATAGGAAGTACTGCATTTTTATAATTATAATTTACTAAACTTTTGGTTGTAGCATCCATATTGAGTGGAGATGCTCATCATCGATTTCTTGCAGAAAATTCATTGAGTCCTTCACATCCTCATTGTAGCTGTGGATCGTTAATGGTACATTTATTTTCGTTTGCCGAATCATTAACTGTTCGTTTTCTTGGTTTCATACAGATACCCAATCGTTCTCGTCATAAGAAATAGTTTGTACATTTTAATTGTCGTAAGTCTTGTTTGTTAGTTTTGTATTTTGCATATCTTGCTAATTCTTCTTGTGTGCTATTTAAGTCATATCATCTATTTGCTTCTACTTGAGTTGAAAAAATATTGTATGATCATCCTATAGATTTGCCCGTATTTGTGGTAATTACTTGACCAGAAATAGAATTTAAATTTTGATATGTTCCTCTATATATACTTGTTTGTGTAGCAGATATAATGTCATTTGCATTTTTTCCGAACAGATAATTTTCATAATAATCATATGTCGTCCATGTACATTTTTTTTTGATGAGTCCCTTTTGTTGTCATTGAAAATCTAGTTCACTTGTAGCAATAGGTATCGTCATATAATATTTTTCTCCTTCTATTTTGTCATTCAATCATTTTTCTAAGACATCATTCATTTGAATAAGGAGTGGTGCAACATTATTATCTAAATCTCCTACCAATCGGTTGTCTTTTTGAAGAATTTTGTCGGTGAGTGAACTATAGTCGGTGAATGTCTGTCATGATGTGCTCTTATATCGTCTTGCAAGTCCAGATATATTATTTTTTATGGTTGAAAGAAACTGTGTGCTCATAAGTCCATCGTATCCTTTGAGCATTTCTTGTGTTGTCTTTTTGAGGGTGAGTGTCGGCATCTCTGATGTTGTACTCTGTGATAATCCTTCAGCTACTGTGTTTCTATTTCTTATATCGTTTGCATAGGCCAATAGATCTGGGTCTGTTGTACCCTGGAGGTCAGTTGCTAAATTACTTCCTAAAGCAAGTGTACTGTCGTTGTGTTCATTTTTGAGAATATTGAGTAAGAGATTGTTGAATCTGTGATATCCTATGTCTTGAGCAAAAATCATGCTATTGGTATAATATTTTGTGTTTTCTGGAATGAAATATTTTTTGAGTCCGATAAAGTCTTCATACCAAATTGCTTTGTCGATGAATGCAGTCGGATGTTCGTAGTATGATTTTACTTTGGTGAAAAAATCGTTGTATTGTGATGCTGCATCAAACTTTATAATTCCATGCCAAAGTTCTGCTTGTCCATTGGGATTATCGTTATAGACGAAAAACTTTTTGTTCGTATCATAAACGAATTGTTGGTTTTCGAAATCTACATATGGATAAATACTTGGATAAACAAATCCGTTATTTTGTACTACCGGCAATGGTATATCTCCTATCAAAATAAGTCCTACTAATTTTGAGCTTGCGTCTTTGAGTCATTCAAAGTACATATTTTCAAGCATCTGTGAAATCTCGTGTGCTTTGAGTGTCTTGGTGTCTATTGGTAAAACAATAGCTTTACTGTTACCTATTTTGCCTTGGATATATTTAGTCGTATATCGGATTAATCCATTATTTCCATCACCCTTGATAGTATCATATATATTTTTGTCTACAAAAACCGCTACAAGGTTCGTGGTGTCACCTGTTGCAGCCGCATAGACCTTTTTTCGATTAACGAAAATTGTGTTTTGTAAAAAGTATGATAATCCATAGAGGATAATGAATATTCGTACGAGAAATTTCTTTGATCAATTCATGAGTTCAGAAGCCGAATATTAAATGGTTTTTTAAGTACGAAAAAATGCGATACCAGAGTATAGGTAAAAGAGAGTAAAAATAAACAAAAATCGCTACTTTTCCTGTTTCCAAATTGGGTTTTTGTGATACAATAATACTTGTAGTTTTATTTTTAAAAAAATAAAAAAACTCGGGATAAAAACATCCCGAGTTTTATGCTTATCGTATTACTAATTTTTTGGTCGTTTGTTTATTTTGGTATATATATTTGATTGCATAAATACCTGGTAATACGTCATTAACTGATATGTTTCCATTACTTATAGCTGTTTCTTTTACTAAGCTACCATTCATGCTATATATACTCACAACAATATTTTCCAATGTGGTGAAATGGATTATGTCGTGAGCTGGATTGGGGTAGAATTGTAGATCAGGCGTTGTGTTCATTTCAGATATATCTGTTGTTGATATTCCTAATGAATCTACTCTTACAGAATCCACTATCATGCTATATATTTGATTGGTACTTATAGTATTGGTAGGTTGTAAGGTAGCGTTATATGCTGATGGCCATTCTGCAGCTGGTGCCCACATATTGAGGTGAAGGTGCATAGGTCCCGTTGGTACGAGATTCGTTTCTATACGAACAATACTTCCATCGACTGACCATTCTACCATATTGGGTAGCCATCTGATAACAAACATATGATAATCGGTAATAGGTGTTGCCATATACGAAGAATCTGGGTGTCCTGCTCCTAATGGCTCATTGTCGTACACATTATTATGTGCCATAGTATTTTGGTTGGTAAGCAACTCAAAATCTATCTCGTCGTGCAAATTACCTGTGGTAAGATCGTATAAAAATATCCCTCCTACTATGCCACCACTTGTCGGTGCTTGTATTTTGGCGCGGATAGTAAAGATCAATCCACTACCACACATAAAGGATCTATTGCTTATGAGATCTGTCCCATAAAAAGAAAATCCTGTCGGGTTGTATGTTTCCAAATTTATTATTGCTTGACTGTTGGAAACACTTGGTAGGCTTGCATTTTGTGAACATCGAAACTGAGTTCTTCCCAGAAATGTTCCATCGGTAGGCGATACCCATGTAGGTATATGCCACCATCCACTATTCATGGTTGTCCCGTTGAAATCATCATAGAATACTCTTGTTGTCTGTCCGTACATTTTGTTTGAAATGATTATGCATACTGCTAAAATCATCATCAGGGTGGTTTTGTTTTTCATGATACTTTATTTTTTTATTTGTGTATAATTTTTCTATATATTTTGCTTCATATAGCAATACTTATTTATCAACACTTGATTTGTATACTCTTTTTTTATAGTACAATTTTTGATCATAAAAATTACATTTTTCATTCTCGTTCATTATAAAATTCTTCTAGATAGTTTTCCATATAGTTATGTCTTTTTTCTGCTATTTCTTTGCCTGTTTTGGTGTTCATTCTATCTTTGAGTAATAAGAGTTTTTCATAAAAATGATTGATAGCTGGTGCTTCGCTCTTATAATATTCTTCTTTGTTCATGTTTAGGTTTGGTTTGATATTTGGATTGTAAATTTCCCTATTTTTATGACCATTATAGTGAAATGTTCTTGCTATACCTATCGCTCCTAAAGCATCTAGCCTATCTGCATCTTGAACGACATCTAATTCATCTGATTTAAATTCTTGTTGATGATTTCCTCCTTTGAAAGAGACGTTTTTCACTATTTTTTCTACATGATCTACAATATTTTGATTTATTTTCAATGATTCCAAAAATTCTTTAGCTTTTCTTGGTCCTACCGTATCATCACCATCATAAAATTTTGCGTCAGCTATATCGTGGAGGAGTGCTCACAATTCAACTATAAGCATATCTACGTGTTCTGTTTGAGCTATATGGTTCGCTGTTTTCCAAACTCTATAGATGTGCCATCGGTCATGACCCCCTTCGGCATCAGCCAAAGTTTCTTTTACAAATTCCACAGTTTTGTCGATGATTTCTTGATTTTCCATGGGTAGGTTGTTGAAAGGTTAAAAGGTTAAAGTGTTGAAAGGTTCTAAGATTTAAGCTCTAAGTCCTAAGTTCTAAGTTCTAAGTTCTGAATTGATAATCATGACTCCGTCATCTGGCTCCAATTGGACTACTTTGTAATTGATTTGCTTTTTTTCAAGATATCAGTATAATCATATCAACTTGTTATAATATTTGATTACATCATCTATGACAATAACCGTGTGTGGTGAAGTTATTTTCTCGATAATTTCCATATATTCACCATATTGGCTTTTCTGTCCATCGATAAATACAAAATCCACTGGTCCTTGCACCAATTTTTTGATAGGAGCTTGGCGAACATCATACGGATAGCTGATGATATTATGACAATGACTTTCTTTGATATTTTGTAGACTTTCTTGGTATGCAGGATACGAAACTTCAAATGAAGTAATCTTTCCTCCTCGTGTATTTAGTAATTCTCCCATATATATACTACTATATCCCACAGCACCTCAAATTTCCAAACATATTTTTGGTTTATGCTTTCTCAATAACTTTCACAAAAAGTTTTCTGTAGCCAAACTTATAATAGGAATTTTCCTTTCTTTGCACGTCTTTCTTAACGTCTTCAATATCTCCATACCACATAGTTATTATTAAAAACAATTACACAATTTTATTATTTTATACTTATACATTATTATGAACGAAACACAAACACCAAAAACATCAATTAACTCAACACAAACACCAAAAACACCAATTAACTCAACACCTATTCCACCAAAACAACCTTTACCACAAACACCAAGGCCGGTGACACCTTTACAGCCAAAACCAGTAGTACAGGCAAGACCAGTAGTACAAGCAAGACCTGTATCATCTGTTGTTCATCCATCAGCTCCAAGACCAGTAGTATGACAACCTGTTAAGGCGCCTGTATCGGCTTCATCTGTGGCACCTATGCAATGAAATCTCTCTATAGATTTTACCAAAAAAAACAATGCAAAATCTCCCTACAGAGGCAAAAAACCATCTCATGCTCAAGGACCAAATATGACTTCAGAAGCATTTATTCGTCAAAATAGAACTTCAACACTTGCTGGAGTAAAAGATCTTAAAAAACTTATCAAAAAAGATGAGGTTCCTGTAAGAGTAGGTAACCTTATAGGTTTAGAACAAGTAGGTCAATGTATGTTTATCGAATACAAAAATGATATTGTTATCGTCGATGCATGAATGGAATTTGCCGCTAATGAAGAATTAGGAGCGGATTATATTATCCCAGATATAGCATATTTGAAAAAAAATAAGAGTAAAATTAGAGGTATTCTTATTACCCATGGTCACTTGGATCACGTATGAGCTATCAAAAATATTATAGAGGAACTATGATATCCTATCATCTATACTACGCCTTTAGCCTTAGGTATTATCAAAAAAACATTTGATGATGTTAAAAAAGCAAATGTGATAAAGTACAAAATCATCGATCCTGATCAGGATTTGATAAAATTATGATGTTTTACTGTCGAATTTATCAGAGTAAACCACAATATTCCTGAAAGTATGGCTTTGGCTATTTATACACCAAAAGGAATAATTTTTGATTCTGGTGATTTCAAAATTGATCATACACCATCTATCGATAGACCTACTGATTTGGCAAAAATTGCAAGAATCGGAACTGAATGAGTGAGATTGTATACATGAGATAGTCTTGGAGCTCAAACACCAGGACGAGCAAAATCTGAAAAGGTGATAGGGGAGACTGTCGACTCAGAGATTAAAACTACGTCTTGAAGGATGATCATTGCTACGTTTGCTACCAATATCGGTAGAGTAATCCAAATCATCAATAGTGCTATAAAATACAATAGAGTAGTCTTCCTTTCGGGAAGATCCATGATTAACAACGTAGATATCTGTCAGCAGCTCGGCTATATCAACGCTCCCAAAGGCATGATTCGTAAACTCGACAATGAAGTAAACAATATGCCAAATGAAAGAGTACTTATCTTATGTACTTGAGCACAAGGAGAAGAATTTGCTGCACTTACGAGGATGTCTAGAGGCGAACACGCTCAAGTGACCCTCACAAAATGAGATACTATCTTGATGTCATCTTCTACTATCCCTGGAAATGAACTTGCTATCGACAAAATGCTCAATAGTCTCCTTTCCAAATGAGTAGACTTGATCACCAACAATGAAATGGATGTCCATACGAGCTGACATGGATATGCGGAAGATCATAAATTATTCCTTAGTCTCATCAAACCTGAGTACTTTATGCCAGCATTTGATTCTATGAAACATAGATATGCACATAAAAAACTTGCTTTGGATCTTGGTATTCCAGAAGAAAATATCATCATGCCGGTAGAAAATGGTTCTATCATCGAAATGTATGATGATGTCGTTTTAATCTGAGATCAAAAATTAAAATTAGATACTATCATGATTGATGGTAAAGGACAATGACACATGTCAGGTGAGTATGTCATCAAAGCTCGTCATATTATGGCGCAAAATGGAGTCGTATCCTTGATTTTCAAGATAGACACCAAGAGCAATGAACTCGTCGGAAATATTCAGATAGAATCTAGGGGATTTGTTTATTCCAGTGAAGTGAAAACTATTCATACTCAGATTGTCGAATTTGCTAGAGCAAAATACAATGAAAATCAGAAAAAACGTATGGATGTCAGAGATAATCTTAAAAAAATGAAAGAGGATCTTGGTGGTTTTATCGAAAAAATTATTGGAAGAATTCCTATGCTTATGCCAATGTATGTCTACATCAATAGAGAAACTCAAAATGGTGGTGATGTTACCTCAGATGAAGCAGTAGTCGGTATGACACTTGAGGAACAAGGATATGACGACTAAAATAAATTATCAATTACGAATGATTAATTACGAATGATTCGAATATAAAAAAGGCTCTGACGATTGTTGGGGTCTTTTTTGTTGAAAAGAAAAATGGTATTCGTATAAGCTAAATACTCTATCGCTTTTTTTAGTTTCTTATCATATTCAATGGCAAACAATTACAATCACACGTTGACATGGTCTACCACCAGAATTACGGTTTTAGAATATTGTAATAAGAAATACTATTTCAATTATTATCCACACTCTTTGAGAAGCCTTAATGAAGAAGTCTGGCTTACTGCGTTATTGCTCAAAAACCTTAAGAGTACGGATATGCGAGTGGGTGAAAAGACCCATCATTTGTTGTCTGATTACTTAAGAGCTTTGAAAAAATGACCACAGGATGCAGAAGCTATTCAAGCACATAAAGACCGTGTTATCAATGAAATGAGAACGGAATTTGAAATTTCTAAAACAAGAGATTATACTGCCTATGATAGAGATCGTAAATTTGGGCTTTCAGAACATTATTATGGGGAAAATATAGATGATAAGCTTGAAGAGGCTATTCAAAAAGTTGTTCATAATCTTGATGTTTTCTTGGAAAGTGATCGAAATCAAAAAGTACAACATTACTTTACTACAGCAAAAACGGTTTACGTAGAAAGCCCTAGAGAAAAGGATTTTGAAGGAATGAAGCTGAACTTATACACTATCCCAGAATTAAGAGCAGTGAACGTAATGGCAGCTCCTGACTTCGGTGTCGTTATCTCTGACAATAAATATCTTATCATTGATCGAAAGACAGGACAAGAAAAAATGGAATCTGATTGAATTTCTGAACAGCTCAAGATTTATGCATTGAAAATGCTTTTGAAATCCAATATCAAGATCGACGATGTCGAAATAGAAGCGTATGAGGTGTATCTTCCAAGTCTTCATCAAATTGGTGGTAAAATAGAAAAAGCTGATATCGACCATATTGTTGAAAAATTGAAAGAAGATGTGGAATTTCAGAAACAATTCCTCGTAGATGGTGATATTATCAAGAATCAACCATTAGCTCCTAGTCATTTTGTAAGAACTAATAGTGCAAAAAAATGTGCGAGCTGTACATTTAGGAAAGTGTGTGAAGATTTGAAAGCATTTGAATAAAAACAGTAGTATATATACTAGAGGATGGCGTAATGCCATTCTTTTTGTTTTGTTGACTTTACATTTAAAATGTTTATAGTATTGTGTAAATATAAATATAAAAATCTATGTGGATAATCTTTTTATGGATCATGGTTAGTTCTCAAATGCTTGCCTGGTTATATCTCATGCATAGAGGAGAAAAAATAACCCATAAGGGTTATCTTATATTTACCATCGGAATGATGTTAGGTCAATTAGGTGCAGGTATCGATTGTTTTATTCAGCATGCGTGGCCTACACTTATAGTACAAATATTCTTCTTTTTTGCTACATTATATGGAGCTCTCCGAAGGTTTAAAATCCTCTAATGTGCTGAATCGTTTATCGGTTTAGCACTTTTTTATTACCGTTGAGATTGATATAAACGACGTTACGATTCTTTATGGCCCAAAATTTGTATTGAATAACAGATTTTCGGTATCTTATTTTATAACAAAAATATCGTCTCAAAATGAGACGATACAACTTCTGATATGCTTTCTGTATTATTTTTTCTTTCTTCTTATGATAGTGAAGAAAGTTACTGGTAGTGTAATTCCATCATCTTTATTAATATTTTCTCCTATGAGATATGCGTTTGCTTTTTTATAACTACCGTGTTTCTCTAGGTATTTTTTGATGATTTCTTGCTCGTTTTCTTGCAGATCGTTGGTGAGATTACCTTCTGATTTGCTTGTGAGTGCTGTGGTTGTTACGTGGTGTATTGCTTTTATAATTTTGCCATTTTCGTATTTGAAATTACCATTTTTAAAGTAGATTCTTTCTACATTGTGTGTTGATGCTTCTTTCTCCATTTTGTTTTTTCCTTCTATTGGTTTTTATTTTTTGTATTCATATCTTTTTATACATAAATGTCAATCTTTTATTCCTGGATGAAATGTGGAAAAACTTTTATTTTTTCATTGTCTATGTTATAAGATTTATGGACTATATCTTTCATGAAATCTGATGGTACCAGAAACGTGTCCATCCTTTTTTTTAGTTGTTTTTTTATCAGTTGTAAAGAAATATATTTTCCGATGATAGCTAGTTGTTTTAATGGGTTTTTAGTTGCATATGAACTGAGAAAATGTCTCAATGTGCATGGTGTCTTTATTTGATGTTCGTGATTTAATTGACTCGGAAACGGATAAAAATATCACAAATCATGGAACATCATCCATTTTTTTACAGAACTATTTTTACTTGCTCGGACTGGTGCTCGACCGAGATATCTCATGACGCTGTTATATCGAATGAGATCTGGTTTTAGTTTTTTTATTTTTCTTTGTAATTTGATAGCTTCCCAAAAGTTTCCTACTCCTGTTATGATTCCTAGATATTTCATACATTTTCCAAGTAGTCATGATTGTACTTTTCAACCGCATAATTCTACGGTATATCCATGTTGTTCTAGCAATTCTTTTACATCATTGATGTAGGTTTCTATTCCTCAAATTCTATTGATAAAATCTGATACTATGATTATTTTTTTGACTTCTTTCCCTGCGAGCGCGTGGAAACGAACAACTCGACTATCTTTTCAATACCTAGTTACAGGTTTCAGGTTTCAGGTTGAAGGTTGTAAATTAACTATTAAATTATGTAATTTTTCTCATGTGGTTTGACCATGTTGATGAGTGAGATCTAGTTCTTGGCTAATAAATTCTTTGAGTCCTCATTTTGCATAGCCGATAGGCGGTAATCATAGCTTTATCGCTGTCAATGCTGAAAGACCAAATGTTTCTAGACATTCAGATGGTATCAAACAGTAATCACAATTTACTACATATCTTTTGATGGTATCTAAGTTTTGTCGTCCGAAAAAATGAATATTTGTGTGTTTTTGTGCTAATTCTTGTATTCTCTTTTCTCTACTTCCTGAGCCAAAAACAAACAATTCAAATGGTAATTCTTTTCATGTATACATCTCAATCATATCGATGATGCCATCGATTCATTTTTCTTTTTCAAGTCTTCCAAAATAGAGGAGTCCGAGCATACCATTAATTCAGAATTAAAATATTTTATTATTTATTTTGTTCGTAGAGTGATCAGGTACAATTAAGTTCTGAACTCATATCAGGTATAGGGATAAATTCTCCAGATAGTTCTGATTGAAGATTTTTTACTAATGTTCATGTACTATAGAGACATATTCCATCTTTTCCTAGTATTGCTTGCATACCAGATTGCATTTTTGCCATTTGTGTATCGATCTCTGTTTGCGTTGCTCCGCTTGCTAAAACGCTTTGTATTTGTCCTGTAGAAACGTTTACGCGGGCTGCATCTATACGTTCGTACACTATGCATTGGTTCCCTGTTCCTCCTCTTATTTGTCTATACGATTTTGTATAAAAATTCATCCCCAACATATCAAAATTTGTTTCTGTTGTTATAGCTGCTCCAGAATAACATATATTGGCTTTCTGTATAAAATCATTGTTTAGTCAGATATTTGAATTGATATGAATCCCTAACATGCTTATTAATTCTGTTACCATCGTATTTACCATTCCACTCAATGCATTACCTATTTGGTTGCCTACATCAGTCATATCTCCATCATTTTGCGCAGTCTTGTATAATAATGTAGCAAATTGTCCTCTTGTGATAGTTTTTTTTGTATTTGATAGATCCAATCCTTCCAACAATCCAAGTTCTTTTGCTTTTGCATAGTAGTTTTTTGATCGGTTGGATTGTGGTTCTTCTAGTGGTCATTTTGACATCCTTATTACGATAGCTATTGCTTGTTCGTTGGTGAGATTACCTGCTGGATTGAATTTATTATTTTTTCATTTTATGTATCAGAGTTCACAGGACTGTACTATATAATTTTTTAATGTATTTTTTGCTGATATATCCGTAAATATATAACATGAAGGAGTTTCTTTCCCCTTTTGGTTCATAATAGTGTCAGAAAATATTGTAATGAATTTTGCTGCTTCATCTCTACGAATGTTTTTTTCTGTTTTAAATGTTGTTGGTGTTGAAAACATTGTTAATCAATTGTCATACATCCGACTTACTACTTCCTGAGTACTTGTTTGTTGTGTTTGTGCTCACAGACTTATACACGGTATTATTGCGCATATTACCAATAATGAAAGAAGAATTTTTTTTTGGTGCATGATAAGGGATATAATATAAAAGTTACCTATGTGTACTATAATTACTTCTTTATTTTAGTGGTCTTTTTTAGTCTTCGTGCTTTGATGTTTGCGTGATGTCCACTGATTAAAATCTTTGGAATTTTCATTCCAAGTACTTCCTCTGGTTTGGTATATTGTGGATATTCTAAGTTATTCATATTTTGTTCGATACTATAACTTTCGTCTTGTCGACTAGCTTCTTCTTTGATGACTCACGGGATGAGTCTGGTTATTGCCTCGATCATAGTCATAGCTGGGATTTCACCGCCGAGCGTGATGAATTGTCAGAGAGAAATCTTTTGGAATTGTTGTTTATATTTTTTTTTCATATATTGTTCGAAACGATAGTCGATACCTTCATATCTGGTACATACAAAAATGATGTGTTTTGCTGTACTTAGTGTGTGTGCGGTTTTCTGTGTAAATACTTCTTTTGAGGGAGAAGGAAGAATAATCTGAAAGTCTTTTTCAAATCCCCCCTTTTGTTTCCCCCCTTTATCAAGGGGGACTTTAGTTTTTTTGAATTTTTTTATAATTGATTCTACTGCGTCGATTGCGGGTTGTGCTTTCATGAGTAATCCAGCTCCTCATCAGTAAATAGTATCGTCTACCTGTTGATGTTTACCAGGGCAAAATATTCTCGGATTGGTAAAAGTGAACGTAAGAATTTTTTTTTCTTGAGCTTTTTTGATGAGTGAAGTTTCGATGAAACTTTTGAATATGTCTGGGAAAATGCTGACTATATGAATCTGCATACTAAATGACTAAACGGATAAACGACTAAACGAATAAGCGATGGTGTATTGGCTCAAATATATCGTTTCATCGTTTGAGCGTTTTTTCGCTTGAGCGTTTTAAAATCCTTTTGCGATATATTGTACTAATCTAATGATGACATATGAGGATACTACGATGAGTAATCCTACAAGAGAACCCATGATTCCTTTTTTTGCGTTTGCTGGATCTTTCCCTGAGCTTGCTGCGAAGATAAACATAAGTCCAGATACTATAAGCGCTACAGTGATTAATGTTCCGATAAAGAACGTTGTAGAAAGTATTACATCTTGTACGAAAAGACCTACAGACGTAGGATCGCCTTCATTTCTTACGCTTTGTCTGATTCCTAATGTATCGTAGATATTGAGTTTACATTGTCCATTCATAAGTGTTGTTTCGTCGCATGTGATTCACATGACTGATTTGGTTGCTGCTGCTCATGCACTTCATGCTGTGCCTCATGTGCTTCATGTTTGTGATACTGGTTTAGTTACACAAGTTCATGCTTTTGTATCGCATATTTGTGAGCTTGTACATGCTGGATTACATGATTTTGGTCATTGTCATACTCAAAAATTCGTTGATTGTCATTGATATAATGGATCTTCACATTCTGGTCGTGGTTCACAATTATTATATCCAAAAGAAATATTACTACCAAAAAATAATAGTAATAATAATATACTGATTGTTTTTTTCATGTTGTTTTTGTAATAACTAAAGTTAGTTGCTAATATATCAATTCTCCTTGATTTTGCAAACTAAGATATTAACCTAAGTGGTATGAAAGAACTTAAGGAGTACATAAGAAAAACCTTTGCTCATAAGCATCTTGGCAGAGCGATGGTGGGTGCAGTAGCATTGAATACGGTAAGAACTATCTTGGAGATTCCAACCCTCGAATGATATGTCAGTTTCAATGTATTTTTTCTTAAAACAAACGATCAAGCACTCAAGATAAAAATTTTTAAAGAAAAAAACCAGATCATACATGAAGTAAATCTGGCTTTGGGAAAGATTTGATATACCACTAAAGTGGTTGAAATACGTATAAAAAATTAAATTTCTAATTTCTAATTTCTATTTCTTTTTGTCTTTGCGAGGAATGAAGTGACGAAGCAATCTATCATAAAGACTGGATTTTTTTACTGCGTTCGCAATGACTATTTCTTATTTTTTTTCATCTTCATCGTCGAAATTCTCTTCTTTGAACTCTTTTTCAAAGCTTTTGAATTCTTTGAGGTACATAGTTTCGAAGTCATCATATACTTTTTCCAAAAATTCAGGAAAGTTTTCTATTTTGGATTTGAGATAATCAGCTACTTCTGGAGTAACTCACTGTTTTTCAAGAATATCCAAAAATCATTGTCCATCTTTTTCGTCAATCTTGCCTACGATGTGTGTCATTACTCGATCATAGAGTACTGGTTTGGTTTCTTCTATCATCATTTCGAGTCCTTCGTCATCTATTTCAGGAACAACTTTGATAATCATCTGTTCGATGAATATGTCCGTGTCAATCATGTTGTCTTTTTATTAATAAAATATTTATTGTCTAATACGTATGTATTTGTGTAAAAAAAACAAGATGAAGTGCCTTTTACCTTGGTTTATTTAAATTACAATTATCTCTTGACATTTATCAGTAAATAATTATAAGTATATAAACAAATATAAAAAGATAAAGATATGAAAAAATTATTTTGCTTATTCATTATGGTTGCTTTTGCAGCTGCTACCTTTGCTACCACAGCTGATTCTACCAAGACTGATTCTACCAAAACCGTAAAGGTGAAAGGTTTCAGCAAGAAAGAATACACCGTAATAACTGGTACCGATACAATAAAAGTAAAGCCCGGTGATACAACCCATGTAACCTTTGCTGCTGCCGATTCGGTAAAAGCTACAGGTAAAACTGATATCCAGATGATTGGTGGCAAAGCTACCAAGATAAAGGAAATCACTGCACATGGTCAAGTTTCCTGGGTGAAGGCCGACCAAGACTTATCGAAACCGATTGAGATGTGGTGTGATCAAGATGATTCCACTTCTGATCCTATCGCTCCCGGTTGGTACGGTTTGATAACACTGGTTATCGTTGCTGGCGGTTTCTCCTTCTGGAGATTCGTTCTTCGCGGCTAATATCACCTTATTACAATATTAGGTCCCTGGTTTTTCCAGGGCCCTTTTTTTTTAATTGATTTTTTTATATGATTATATTATTCTGCAGCAATATATACTTTGCTTCCTACAGGTAATTGATCAAAAACAATACCAAAATCCTTGATGTTTGGACATCCGTGACTGATAGCATTGTCGTCTATAGAAGCGGATTTCATAGCATCTTCATATTTTTCTGGATCACCAGGAGTTTCATATACGGGGTGAATCATTATTCCCCATTGTTTATATTTGAATCTTTCTTCTTCATCTCCTTTGACGGTGATGGGAACTATGTTTATCCCTCTTTTTGGACCATCTACTTTGTAATGATCACCTATATCTACTATCTTTTTGACTTTGAATAGTCATGTTGGGGTGTTGGTATTTATTTCTCATCTGACGTATATAAAATTTCCATTGGCTAATGTATAATGGTCATACGGTATAAATTCACCACTTTTTCCTATATCTTTACCAATCAATATCGTTTGATCATTGATGAGTTTATGATCTTTACTAAAAAGATATTGTTTACATGTCTTTTTGGAGAGTATAAGATATGCTAAACCATCATTCGGTATTTTTTTGTTTAAAAATTCTTTATATGCTTCTTTGACGTCATCTGGAATATTTGCACTGTTGAGTAGCGTTTCTCCTGTCAATCCAAAGAGGGGATTTTTTATTTTTTTGAGGGTGTTTTGATCTAGTATCCCTGTCGCTTTATTGGATGTATATTCAGAATTTTTTTTCATACCATACAACTCTTGGAGTCATTTGACGTTTCCAGCTTCAAGAAAAGCAATAACTTGTGTTTGTATCTCTTCGTTGGTTATGGCTATTACTGCATCTATGATTTCTTGATATTCTACACCTTTTAAAATGCTTTTAGGAATACTTTTTTGGAGCGTATCTAGCGTAATTTTTTCTTTTGGAGTATTTCATCCATCTATTCCTGCTTGGTCATTATTATCTTTTTTTTGACCAATTCATTGCTCTGTCTCATATACTCTTTTATCTTTTGCGTTTTTTTTGGCTAGTGTCCAAATTCCTCGTGCGAGACCTCATGTGATACCTAGTATTAGCATTGTTTTTCGTATTTTATTATACAATTTCTTCATTTTTGGTTTATTTTCTTCTTTTTTAATTATCTTTCTGATTTCATTGATAGATTTGTTTTGGAATACTTCCATAAGTTTCTTTTCTTCCTCGGTGAGCTCTTCTTTATTAATATGTATGTTTTCTTTGATATTTTTTTTGTTTTGTTTGCGTAATTTTTCCAATTTTTCTTTTTCTTTGTTTTCTAAGGTGTTTAATATTTCCAATTTTTTTTGTAATTTTGCTAATTTTCCTTTTTCTTTTTTTTCTGAAATATCTAGCTTCTTGAGCTTTTTTTCTAGTTCTTGTTGAGTGTTTTTTTTATTCATTTTATGTGATTATCGAGCATAAATTATGCAAACATGTCTTTGTTTGCATCTATTTCTTCTGCTGTTGCATGTTCAAAACAAATAATATTTACTGGTCTTTTATCTGAACTTGCATTCTTCTTTTCGGTATATATACCGCATCGTGCTCATACTGTATTTCCTCAGTTGAATCCTGTTATTTTACCTACATATTCTCTTTTATCTCCATTGATCTCCACTACTGGTTGACCCAGATCAAAGTGTAGTCCTCTTTCGTCAGTAAATCCGATTAAATTTTCATTTAACCATGTTCTTTCTTCATCTGGAGCATATGGTTTCTGTTGATGTTCTGGTTCTTTATGTTCTGGCTCTTTATGTTCTGGCTCTTTATGCTCTGGTTCTTTGTGTTCTGGTCATGTGTTTACATTCTTTGTTATGATATATCCATATTCATTATCATCTTTTTCATATCCTACAAATATATTTTCTCCATCATTCAGAAATGTTTTTGCTATTCATAGGTATTCATTGGATCCGTCTGTATATATTTTATCTTCTAATGTAATTTTTCATCATCCTTCTATTTGAATAGTTTCGTCATTTATAGGTTTCGTAAAATTGTATATAAAATTCTCTTTTTCTTCTCCATTAAGATCATCATAAACTATTTTTATATCTTTTCATGTTAAGATATATTTCATACTTCCAAGATATTTTCATCTTCCACTATATACATCGTCTCATGCTTTCCATGTTAAACCATTTGGACGAGTAATTTCATCAAGTTTAGTTTCTACTGTTTCCTCTATTACTTTTTCTGTGGTTTTTTTTTCTTTTTTGCTACCAAAAATATTTCTGAATATTTTTTCATGCAACTTTTCTGTTTTTCTTCTAACGGCAAAATTGTTTTTGTCTTTTTTATCGTACCATTCATATCATTCTTTAAGGTCGGTTAAGTTTTTGGTATTCTTAGTCTTTTTATTTTCCTCTACCTCTTTATAAATTTCATTATATAAATCTGCTCTCTCTACACTTATCATGAAAACAAGTTGTTCTAAACTAATATGTGGTATTTTCAGAAATTGTTCGAGAGACATATTTTTTAATGTTGTTGGCTCAGATTCTTGTTCGTTATCTTCTTTTTTTTCTTCTTTTGGCTCTTCATCAAGCTTTGTTTCTATTGTTTTTTTCTTTTCTTTTCCCCCGAATCTATCTTTAAATCATTTCATAAGTGTTTTTCTGACTGCAAGATTATCTCCATCTTTTTTATCAAATCGCACATATCATTCTTTTGGATCAATATCATCTTCATCAGAGTCTATTATTTTGTAAAATTCGTTAAAAATATCTACTCTTTCCTTTTTTATATATTCAAACATTGTTCGACTCACAAACTTCAATTTTGCAAATTCCTGGAAAGATATTTTTCTTAATCTTTCTTTTGTCGTCTCTGGAAGCTCATCTTCTATTTCTTGTACTATTTCTGGTTCTTTACTTACTTCTTCTGGTTTGGTTTCTACTATTATTTCTGGTTTATTTTCTTGTACTATTTCTGGTTTTGTTTCTGGTTCTTTTGTATTCTTTTTTTGTTTTGCTTCTTCTAATTGTTTTGTAATTTCTGCTTTTTCTGCTTGTATTTTTTTTACTTTTTTTTTTTTTGTTTGTA